>Ga0209417_1000246_pt1 | contig 143216 bp, 100 predicted proteins | sample RifGroF2_FD_184002 | JGI IMG/M metagenome (GOLD analysis project Ga0209417, IMG submission 184002) | Groundwater microbial communities from Rifle, Colorado, USA - Groundwater F2 (SPAdes) (version 2) | ecosystem: Environmental > Aquatic > Deep subsurface > Groundwater | place: Rifle, Colorado... | reverse complement strand
ATTTTCAGGACATCCAGCAACCATGCTTTGCCACGGGCTCTATGACTCCAAAGTTCGAACGGCTTTTGCTTGCGATTTACAAAGTTATATGATATTATCATTTTAAATCGTTTTTATAGGGGCTTTGCCAAAGCTTGTGAAGAGTTGGAATATCGCTGATTATCAGTGTGTTATACTTTGTTTAAAATCAACTTTGGCAAAGTTGAACGAACTATAGTCATTAATCACTTCTAAAAATTGATTAACAGCATCATCAACATTAAAATAATAAAATCAAAGGGGTTTATAATAATTTTTATATTTTTGTAGGTGCATCAAATTTTTAATGAAATGATTAACGAAATACTTAAAAAAGAGAAGAAAATATCTGTTATTGGATTAGGATATGTGGGCTTGCCAATTGCCTTAGAGTTTGCCAAAAAAACTTCGGTTATAGGATTTGATATTAAGCCTGAAAGGGTTGAAATGATGAAAAACAATATCGACCCAAGTGAAGAGCTCAATTCATCAGAATTTGAAGGTTGCGATATATTATTTACATCTAATTTAGAAGATTTAAAGAATGCTTCGTTCCATATTGTTGCAGTTCCAACTCCAATCGACAGTCATAATTTACCCGATTTAACCCCACTTTTAGCAGCGTCGGAAACGGTTGGCAAAATTTTGAAAAAAGGCGATTATGTTGTCTTTGAATCAACTGTTTATCCAGGCTGTACCGAAGAAGATTGTGTACCTATTTTAGAAAAAATGTCGGGACTTAAATTTATAACCGACTTTAAGGTTGGCTATTCTCCCGAAAGAATTAATCCTGGCGATAAACATCATACGCTAACAAGCATTAAAAAAGTTGTTTCGGGTTGCGACAATGAGTCGTTAGAGCAGGTTGCGAAAGTTTACGAACTAGTTATAAAAGCTGGAATTCATAGAGCTGAATCGATAAAAGTTGCCGAAGCTGCAAAAATTATTGAAAACACTCAACGAGATGTTAATATCGCTTTAATGAATGAACTCTCAATTATATTCAACAAAATGAATATCAATACCTTTGATGTATTGAAGGCTGCAGGAACAAAATGGAATTTCTTGCCTTTTGTCCCGGGGTTGGTTGGTGGACATTGTATAGGCGTTGATCCATATTATCTTACCTATAAGGCGAAAGAGTATGGTTATCATGCACAAATAATTAATGCCGGAAGAGCAATCAACGACTCAATGGGCGGATACATTGCAAAAGAAACGGTTAAAGGAATTATTGCAAAAGATAAAAATATCAGAAATGCAAAAGTTCTTATTATGGGAGTAACATTTAAAGAAAATGTTGCTGATATTCGAAACTCAAAGGTTGTTGATGTTTATAAAGAACTTCAATCCTTTATGGTTAACGTTGATGTTGTTGATCCACACGCTTCTTCAAAAGAAGTTTATAAAGAATATGGATTTAATTTAACAGCCAAGCCTGCAAACGATTATGATGCTGTAATAGTTGCGGTTAATCACTCTGATTATGTAGCTCTTGATGAGAATTATTTTATGCAAATAATGAAGCAAGACGGAATTCTTGTTGATATTAAAGGAATTTACAAAAACAAGATTAATAAGTTTTCATATTGGAGCTTATAAAAAATGCTCATAGCATGAAACAAAAAGTTCTCGTTACCGGAGGTGTCGGATATATTGGTTCTCATACGGTTGTTGAATTACAAAATGAAGGATACGATGTTGTAATCGTCGATAACTTATCAAATTCGGTAATTTCTGTACTTGATGGGATTACTAAAATAACTGGAATTAGACCTGAGTTTGAGCAGTTTGATTTGTGTGACTCAGTAAAAACAACAAATTTCTTTCAAAAACATAAGGAAATAGCTGTGGTAATTCATTTCGCTGCGTTTAAAGCAGTTGGCGAGTCGGTTCAAAAGCCATTGATGTATTATCAGAATAATCTGATATCGCTCATGAATATTTTAGAAAACATGAAAAGGCAACAGATTCAAAATCTCGTGTTTTCATCTTCGTGTACAGTTTATGGTCAGCCCGACGAGCTTCCTGTTACTGAAAAAGCTCCCATTAAAAAAGCAAATTCGCCTTATGGAAATACCAAACAGATTTCGGAAGAAATAATTTACGATTTAATTTGTTCGGATGATAATTTAAAAGCAATTGCCTTGCGATATTTCAACCCGATTGGAGCTCATGAGTCTGCATTAATAGGCGAACTTCCGATTGGGACACCCAATAATTTAGTTCCATACATTACCCAAACAGCTATCGGAAAAAGAAAAGAATTATCCGTATTTGGAAATGATTACCATACGCCTGATGGTTCATGTATTCGCGATTATATCAACGTAGTTGATTTGGCAAAAGCCCATGTAGTTGCATTAAAACGACTTCTAGCAAAAAAAACAAAACAAAATTTCGAAACTTTCAATTTGGGAACAGGAATCGGAGTTTCTGTATTAGAAATTGTGAATACATTTGAAAAATCAACCGGACAAAAAGTTAATTATAAAATTGTTGGCAGACGCGACGGAGATGTAGAGAAAGTTTGGTCAGACTCGAAGTATGCCAACGACGAATTAGGGTGGAAAACGGAAAGATCTCTCGAAGAAACCTTATTGTCAGCATGGAATTGGGAAAAACAGTATAATTCAAAAAAGAATGAATAAAACCATTTTAATTACCGGCGGTGCCGGCTTTATAGGCTCTCATGTGGTGCGATTGTTTGTGAATAAATACACAGATTGTAATATTATCAATCTTGATGCATTGACCTATGCTGGAAATCTTGAAAATCTTCGGGATATTGAAAATAAAGCAAATTATACGTTTATTAAAGCAGATATTACTGACGAAAATGCGATTAATCAAGTTTTTGCCGAAAATAATATTGATGGAGTTATACATCTTGCTGCCGAATCTCATGTCGATAGGTCAATTACCAATCCGGGAGCATTTATCAAAACCAACATTGTAGGAACCATAAATTTGTTGAATGCTGCTAGAAATTCTTGGAAAGAAAATAGTGCAAACAAACGATTTTATCATATTTCAACCGATGAAGTTTATGGCTCGCTGGGTGATACAGGTTTTTTTACCGAAGAAACAGCTTACGACCCTCGTAGTCCGTATTCGGCATCGAAGGCAAGTTCTGACCATTTGGTTCGGGCATATTTTCATACCTATAAACTTCCGATTGTTATATCAAATTGTTCGAACAATTATGGTCCGAATCAATTCCCCGAAAAACTTATTCCTCTATCGATAAACAACATAAAAAATAACAACAGTATTCCAATATACGGAAAAGGCGAAAATATTCGCGATTGGCTATTTGTCGAAGACCACGCAAGTGCAATCGATGTCATTTTTAATAGCGGCAAAATAGGCGAAACATATAATATTGGTGGCGATAACGAATGGACGAATATTAGTTTAATCCGCATGCTTTGCAAGGTGATGGATAAAAAGTTGAATCGAGAAATAGGAGCATCCGAAAAATTAATCACATTCGTGAAAGATAGAGCTGGACACGATATGAGATATGCAATAGATTCAACAAAACTAAAACGCGAATTAAATTGGAAACCTTCGTTGACATTTGAAATCGGACTCGAAAAAACAGTTGATTGGTATTTGAAAAACGATACTTGGTTGAAGAATGTAATTTCGGGCGAATACGAAAAATATTACTCTCAACAGTACACAAAAAGATAATCTAAAAAGAATGGGATTCTTCGACTTTTTAAATAAAAATATCACAAAGTTACTGCCTGATTTATCAATAATCGGAACGGATATTCATTCGCATTTAATACCCGGAATTGACGATGGCTCAAAGTCGGTTGAAGAATCGTTAATGCTAATACACGAATTATATGAGCTTGGTTATCATAAAATTGTAACCACACCTCACATTATGAGCGACTATTACAAAAATACTCCAGAAATTATTTTAGCTGGATTAGAAAGATTGAGACGAGAATTAGAAATATTAAAACTCCCTGTAACAATAGAAGCCGCTGCAGAATATTATCTTGACTACGAATTTCAAAAAAAAATAGGAACGGAAAAATTCTTAACTCTTGGTGATAATTATATTTTATTTGAACTTTCGTACTTAAGCCCTCCACAATCTATTGAAAATGTAATATTTAACCTTCAAACAAACGGATATAAAACTATTTTAGCTCATCCCGAACGATACATTTATTGGAATAATAATTTTGAAATGTACGAACGCTTAAAAGACCGAGATGTTTACTTTCAAATCAATATAAATTCCTTGTCGGGAGAGTATTCCCCATCATCGAAAAAAACAGTAGAAACACTGATTAAAAAAAACATGGTCGATTTTATAGGTTCTGATTTACATAATATGCACCATATTGAAACCATAAAAACGCTTCTCGACAATAAGCATCTGATTAAATTAATTGAATCGGGTAAGTTGTTGAATCACAAAATATAAATCTTGATTTTTGACTTAATTGGTGCCATACATGGAATCTTATACCAAATCTATTTCCATATGACACATATGTGTTTTTTTAGATTCCCTTTTTCAAGGGAATGTGCCTCAAAATTACTACATACCCGCAAAAGCGGGTATCTTATTTTTAAATTGTGTCGGTCACATTGATTCGTAATTGGTATTATTTTCATGTTTATGAAAAAATGATTTTGATTATCGAAAACAAACAGCTATATTTGCACTCTTGTAAAAAAAGAATTTTCTTAAAATATATTGCGGGGTGGAGCAGTGGTAGCTCGTCGGGCTCATAACCCGAAGGTCGTTGGTTCGAATCCAGCCTCCGCTACTAGGTCAGAAGGGTCGGAAAATATTCCGACCCTTCTTTTTTTGTTCCACGGAAATCCCTGTTAAATCTAGAAATCTTGGAACATTCCATAACTTTATGAAGCATTCAATTAGACTACCGAGACAATTCGGAAGGGCGGGAATAGCTTAGGTTTTGTTCTCAAGCAGAGTTTCAATTCCTTTGAACTCTGCGTTCAATTACGCAGTGTCCCTTGCAGGAGACACTGCTGGGAAGGAAAATTAATAATTTTTTTTTAAGATGTTAGATTATTACCACAAGGCAGAGCCTTGCGGTAGCTTCGGGGATTGATAATTTACTGCAAAAAATCAATCGCCGTGCATCTGAAGAGGTGATTAAAGTAAGACATCCAAAAAAAATCAATCAAATTTATGATGAATTTATAGAAGCTGTTAATGCTATTCTTGTAGAGTATTGATAATATTTATAATTGTTGCCATTTTTCATTTTTTAAAATGCGAAATTTAAACAGAAAAAGCACTAAAACTTTTCAGAAGGTGAAGAATCTGTTTAACAACTGACTGTTGATGAAAAGTTATAATTTAATTCAAAAAGTAAAATTCTTTTAATACTTTTGCACTATATTTAAATAAAAGTAAAAGAATAATGTTTGGGTTTCCAAATAGCTGTCATTCAAGAACAAGTTTCAAAAGAAACTTTTTAAAGTCCGTTGTTTTCCAGATTCAATTCGACACAAATGATAATATCATTATAGAGAAAGAAGGAATTAAAAAGATTTTTATTAGCACTTTTCCGAGGGTTCAAGATACAATTTCTAAAGGGTTTGAATTGAAAATGAATGCAAACCAAACCCCAATTGTACACCCAATTTCAGATAAAAATGCTGGTTATGAAATGCGGACACAAAATGGACAAAGTACAATTGCTTTTTCAAGTGATACAATAAATTTCATTAGTTCGGGAAAGGATTATAATACCTTTGACGAATTTTTTTATGAGATATCTGGAGTAAAAGAGGTTTTTAAACTTTGCAATATTAATGTGCTTAAAAGGATTGCTATAAGAAAAATTAATATTATTGATTTTGAAATCCCTGAAACTGAAAAATCTTGTTCTATGGATGTTATAAGTATGGTATTAAGTTCAGACCTACTAAGTAACTTAAACTATTTTCCAAACAAGCAATTTATTAAAAATAATATTCATAACATAAACTTTATTAATGAAGATAATTTACTGAATTTAAAGTATGGCTTAATTACCCCAAATGTAAAATCAAATAATGGTCAGATTGTTATTGACATTGATTTGATTGATAAAAGAAATAATAAGGTTAAAGATTTAAATAAAATATCCAAATCAATCAACAAAGAAATATTCAACATATTCTGCTGGACGCTTAACGAAGAAGCAATAATTCACTTAAAAAGTTAGTATGGGAAATAATGGAGTCATATTTTTAGATGATAGCAATTACATAGATGCTTTTAGCTATGTTGAGGAAGCTATTTCTGAATATTCTATTACAGCTAATGAAAACGTAACGATAAAACGATGTTTTAGTAGTGGTGCAATTCCTCATTTTATAGTAACTGGAGCAATTGTTTTTTCTTCTTTTGGTGATTTAGTAGCGAAAAATATTATAAAGAATAATGATTCAAGTATTGATGAAGTAGCTATACTAGCTGAAAATATAAGTAATATTGAAAAACAGTATCTCGATGAAATTAAATCTTTTTCAGTAAAAAAACTAAATACTAATAGAAATGATGTAATAAAAAGCATTATATCATTTAGAAGTTTAGAGAACAATTGGGATGGTTATGGAGCAGTCCCCTTAGAAGTTGAAAGTGCATCGAATGCTGTTTCTTTTTTAAATCTAATAGACGATTTTGTTGTTGGTTTAATTTCTGATATTTCAACAAACCCTAATGGAACGATTTCATTCTTATGGGAAAATAATTCAAATGAAAGATTGTCCCTAGAAATTGGAAACGAGTCTATGTCTTACTATTTAAAATTAAACACATTAAAACCTCAATTTTTCAATAATGTTAATATTAGCAAAAGCGAAGTTTTAAAACTCTCGGAATTTGTAAAATCCCTTTAGCATATATTATGTCTATTCCTAAAGAAATAAGTGTTGCTGAAAAAATACTTAGAGTTGTATTTCACCCTATGAATTTTAATAGTTCAATGAAGCTTAAATCAAATTCATTCAAATCAAAACCAGGCGAGGATGAAGTATCAGTAATAAGATTTGATTTTTGTGATGCTAATTTTTGCAAGAAGTATGGTAAAGAGATTCAAAATCCTTATAATCGAAGAAATTTTTGTGGATTTGCTTTACTAAATGCAAAAGAAGTTTTTGAATGTGATGCTGAAATTGAATTTACACCAAGAAAAACATCAAATCCTTATCATGCTGACATCAAAATTGGTTTTATTGCTGAACAAGGGAAACAACTTCCCGCAGAATTTCAGTTCAAAGTTGATGAAATGACTCGTAAAGCAAGATTCTATGAAGACCAAAATCCAGACTCAACAAAATGGGAGGGGAAAGAGAATATTGAGTAGAAATATTCTGTATATTTCTTAAAATAATCATACATTTAATTCAAAAATCAGCTTAAGGGGAATACAATAACTAAAATTCACATTACAATATTTTCTTCTCCTATCCATTCAAAAAACTTCATTATTCTATTTGCATCTTCAACAAAACGGTTATAATTTTCAATTTTCCTTGCTACTAGAAAAGATGAAGTGATAAATTTTCACTTCATCTTTTTTTCTTCATTAACTCTTAACTATCCTTCATTTTTCAACTAATCCGCCTCATCGTAATTTATTTTTTTATTTTTTATGGAATTTTGATGTATCTTGTATCCTTGTGCCGAACATTAAATTTTATGTAAGATGAAAACAAAATATTTATTTACACTGTTGCCATTGATTTTGCTCGTATTAATAGGCTATACCTTAACGCAACCCGAAGCGTATGTGAAAAAAGAACCATTGGTTTTTAAAACCTACGAAACCTACGAAAAAGAGTGGGCAAAGGTCGATTCGTTTGAACAAAAAGGCTTACCAAAGTCGGCTTTAGAAATAGTCGAGAAAATATATAACGATTCACGAAAAACAAAAAATCACAATCAATTTATTAAAGCCTTGCTTCATCGTTTGAAATACAAAAATTCGAACGAAGAAGATGCCTTCGAGAATCTAATTTACGAAATAAACGACGAAATAAAACTCGCAAGTTTTCCCATGAATTCGATTATGCACTCAATTCTTGCCGAAATGTATTGGATGTATTATCAAAACAATCGTTGGCGATTCTATAACCGTTCTACAACCGTGAATTTCGAAATGAACGACATGAAAACATGGGATTTGAATACGCTTTCGGATAATATTATTAAAGAATTTTTGCTTTCGATAGATAACGTCGATAGCCTCCAACGAGCTCAAATTCAGGATTTCAACGACATTCTTAATAAGGGAACCTACCCCGAAAACATTCGACCAACTTTGTTCGACTTTTTGGCAAACAGAGCAATTACTGTTTTGTCGAATCAGGAATTAAGTGTTTCAAAGCCGGCTGATTATTTCGAAATAAAAGAAGATTTTTACTTTGCCGAAAACCAAGATTTCATAAATAGTCAGATTAAAACGAAAGATTCGTCATCAACAAAATTTCATGTCATTACGCTTTTTCAACGACTGCTTAAATTTCATTTCGAAGAAAAAAATAACGAAGCTCTAATCGATGCTGATTTATGTCGATTAAATTTTGTTCACAAAAATTCGGTTCACGATTTAAACGATAGTTTGTATTTAAGTGCCTTACTCAAACTTGAAAATGAGTTTGCCAATAATAAATACATTGATGAAGTTTCGCATGCAATTGCACAATTTTATAACGAAAAAAGTACAGCATACAATGGCTTGCAAAAAGAAACCGAAAAGTATAAATGGTATAAACAAAAGGCTTTTAAAATATGCAATTCGATTATAGAAAAAGACTCTAACTCGGTTGTTGCTCAAAAGAGCAAGTATTTACTCAACAACATTACCGATAAAACTATTTCGTTTGAAACCGAACATTATATTATTCCCGACGAAAATTTCGCTGTAAAAATAAGCTATAAAAATACTCCGAAAGCTTATGTTCGTATTGCAAAACTCGATTACGAAAAGGTTAAAAAGATAAAAGAAAACGATTATTCGTACGAATTGTACGATAAAATATATAAGTCTGCCGAGTTACTAAGCACTAAAGAAATTGCCTTGCCCAACGATAATGACTTTAATCCCCATTCGACCGAAATCGTTTTTGACAAATTGCCGCAGGGTTTATATTTGATAGTGGTTTCCGATAACAAAGAGTTTAGTTACAACGCAAAAACCGTTTCGTACCAAATTGTTTCGAGTACAAATTTGAGTTATTTCTATAAAAACAATAATTCTCAAGAATATGATTATTATCTCGTAAATCGAAAGTCGGGCACGCCATTACAAAACGTAAAAGTAAATTTATTTTATCGTGAGTATAACTATACAACTCGCCGATATCAGCTAAGCAAAGGAAATTCGTTTGTTAGCAATGAGCAAGGATATGTAAAGATTACGTCAACAGAAATTAAAAACGAAAATAATTTTTATGTTGAAATCGTTTCCGGAAATGATGTGCTGTTTTCTGATTATTCGTATTATTTATATTCCGATAATTATTCTGACGATACTCGATATTCGACTCATATATTTACCGATAGAGCTATTTATCGTCCAGGACAAACCATATATTTTAAAGGAATTTTGATTCACGAAGTTGGCGATAAACGCGAAATAGTTCCTAATTTCAAACAAACAGTTACCCTGTATGATGTGAACTATCAAAAAATAAGCGATATTGAACTAACAACGAATGAATTCGGAACATTCAACGGAACTTTTGAAATTCCGACTGGCTTGTTGAATGGCGAAATTCAGATTAACACGAGTTATGGTTCAAAATTCGTTTCGGTTGAAGAGTATAAACGACCAAAATTCGAAGTTGTTGTAAATCCCTTAAAAGGAAACTATTTATTGAATGAAACAATCGAAATTATTGGGAAAGCCAAAGCCTATTCAGGAGCTGCACTTACCGATGCAAAAGTTGCATATCGAATTGTTCGTGAACCAGTTTGGCGAAGCTGGTGGTATTTCAATTATGGAAGCACCACAACCGAAATATTGAGTGGTGAATGCAAAACCGATGATGCCGGTGAATACAAAATTTCGTTCAATGCAATTCCCGATTTGCGTTATCCTAAAAAGCAAGATGTATCGTTCAATTATTCGGCTTATATTGATGTAACTGATATTAACGGAGAAACACAAAGCACTCAAAAAAACATTCGCGTTGGCTACGTTGCTCTTGATGTGAGTACCAATATCTTAGATTTGATTAACAAAGACAAAACATTGGAATATTACGTAATTAGTCAAAATTTGAATTATGAAGACATAAAATCGGAGGGAAGCATAAAGATATTTGCCTTAAAAGATGTCGCCGAGCCACTACGAAACCGTTTGTGGTCTCAACCCGACCAAGCATATTATTCAAAAGCCGACTGGCAAAAATTGTATGCAGGAAATGTATTCGAAGACGAAAACAAGCTTGAAAATTTTGAAAAAGGAAGCCTAGTTTATGAACAACAATATAAAACATCTCTTACGAAAGAATTTAAAGTAGAAGCCATAAAAAATTGGAAAGAAGGTGCATATATTGTTCAAATTCAATCGAAAGATTCGTTCGGAAATGCAATAAACTACGAAAAACGATTTAAAATTTATTCCGAAAAATCGATTCAAATGCCTTTAAACACAACGGCTTGGCACGCAACAAACTACAAAAGTTTTGAGCCAGGCGAAAATGCCGAAATTTTTATTGGGAGCAGTAAAGAAAACGTAAAAGTTCTTTACGAAATCGAACACAAAGAAAAAATAATTAAAACCGAATGGTTGACACTAAACAAAGAACAGAAAAAAATAATTTTGCCAATTATCGAAGATTATCGTGGAAATGTTTCTGCTCACTTCACTTTTATCATCGACAATAGGTTTTATAATTACGACGATGTAATTTATGTTCCGTTTACCAACAAACAACTTGATATTAAATTTGAAACCTTCCGTAATAAACTTTATCCAGGTGAAAAAGAAGAGTGGAAGCTTGTATTAAAGGGGAAAAAAGGAGAAAAGGTTGCAGCTGAAATGCTTGCAACTCTTTACGATGCATCGTTAGACAATTTTCGACAAAATTATTGGTCGTTCAATATTTTCAGGTCGTACTATTCGTCGTTGAGTTCACGCTCCGATGTTTTTAACTCTATTGCTTCGACAAATTTAAAGCAAAATGGAAGCTATTTTTATTACCCTTCACAATATTACGATTATTTGAATTGGTATGGATTCAGCTATTATAGCTACGGATATTATCGAAATGGTCATTCAAATAGCGGAGGCAAAACGGCTGCAAAATATAAAGATTCTACTATGTCGAGAGAAGAGTATGCCGAAATGGACGGAGTTACCGCAAAAGGAGAATCGATGCCGGCTCCGGCATCAGCACAAGCTGTTACAGGTACTCTTGAAGATGTTGTCGATAAAAGAGATGCAGAAGGAGAACAAGTCGTAGATCGCACTGAGGCAAATCAACAAGGATTACTTGCTGAAGGAAGAGCTGGAAACTCCAGTGGCGAAGTAAAAGTTCGTACAAATTTTAACGAAACGGCATTTTTCTATCCAAATTTACAGACCAACGAAAATGGCGAAGTAGTAATCAAATTTACTATTCCTGAGAGTCTTACCAAATGGAAAATGATGGGTCTTGCACATACAAAAGATTTGATGTCTGGGTACATCGAAAACGAATTGGTTACACAGAAAGAACTAATGGTAATGCCAAATGCTCCACGATTTTTTAGAGAAAACGACAAGATTGTATTTCCGGCTAAAATATCGAATGTTGCCGATAAAACACAAGTTTGCGATGTTTCGGTTTCGTTTTACGACGCAATTACGATGAAAGATATTACACCAATCGTAACAAAATCGCAAATCACGCAAAAAGTTACCGTTGAAGCTGGAAAAAATGCAGTTATAAAATGGACACTTAATATACCAGAAGGTGTTTTTGCAATTGGTTATAAGGTAATTGCAAAATCAAATATTTTTTCCGATGGCGAAGAAAATGTGATTCCTGTTATGACCAATCGCATGCTCGTAACCGAATCGTTGCCACTACCTGTTCGCAGAAAAGGAACACAGAATTTTGAGTTTACCAAACTTTTGAATTCAAAAAATTCGACTACTATCCGCAACCATAATTTTACATTGGAGTTCACTTCCAATCCTGCTTGGTATGCCGTTCAAGCTTTGCCATATTTAATCGAATATCCATACGAGTGTGCCGAGCAAACTTTTAGCAGATATTACGCAAACAGCATTGCTAGCTATATTGCGAACTCAAACCCTAAAATAAAAAGCGTTTTCGACTCGTGGAAGAATCAGCCCGATTCAAAAGCTTTGCTGTCGAATTTAGAGAAAAATCAAGAACTAAAAAGCGTAATGCTCGAAGAAACTCCTTGGGTAATCGATGCCCAAGATGAGACTGAACGAAAAAAACGTATTGGATTATTGTTCGATTTGAATAAAATGTCGAATGAGTTAAGGTCAGCAATTACAAAATTGAAAAAACTTCAAGTTTCAAACGGAGGTTGGCCTTGGTTTGAAGGAATGCCAGATAGTAGATACATAACTCAACATATTGTTTGCGGCTTTGGACATTTGGACAAATTAAATGTCGTGAAATCTCGCGAAAACAACGATGTTTGGTCGATGGTCAGTAATGCCATTCCGTATTTAGACAAACGAATACTTGAGGATTATCAATATTTGAAAAAATACTATACTTCCGAAGAAATGAAACTCGATCATATCGGACAAATTCAAATTCAATATTTATATACTCGAAGTTTCTTTCAAGATATAAAACTCAATGGAAAAGAGCAAGAAGCCTACGATTATTATTTTGCACAAGCTCAAAAATATTGGTTGAATAAAGATAAATATTCACAAGCTTTAATCGGACTCGCTTTGTTTCGTAAATCCGATTTAAAAACGCCTGCTGATATTACCAAGTCGTTGAAAGAACATTCGCTTACTTCTGAAGAAATGGGAATGTATTGGAAAGATAATGTTTCGGGATATTACTGGTATCAAGCACCAATTGAAACACAAGCGATTATGATTGAATTGTTTAACGAAACAACCAACGAGCAAAACACAGTTGAAGATTTAAAAGTTTGGTTGTTGAAACAAAAACAAACACAGGATTGGAAAACAACCAAAGCTACGGTTGAGGCTGTTTATGCTCTACTGGTTACCGGAAAAGATTGGCTCAACAATACCGAATTGGTAAAAGTTACACTCGGAAGCATTGTGGTTGACCCAACCAACGACAAAAATATTAAAACTGAAGCAGGTACTGGTTATTTTAAAAAATCGTGGACAGCAAATGAAATACAAGCTGAAATGGGAAATATCAGTGTTACTAAGGCTAATGATGGTGTTGCTTGGGGAGCTGTTTATTGGCAATATTTTGAACAATTAGACAAAATCACGCCACACGAAACACCATTGAAACTTAACAAAAAGCTTTTCATCGAAAAGAATTCAGATAAAGGAAAAGTGATTGAGCCTATTTCGAGCAGCACAAAACTCAAACTTGGCGACAAAATTATTGTACGTATTGAACTTCGTGTGGATAGAGATATGGATTACGTTCACATGAAAGATATGCGAGCTTCTGGTTTTGAACCGCTTAATGTATTTTCTGGTTACCGTTGGCAAGATGGGCTTGGATATTACCAAACGACCAAAGATGGCTCGACAAACTTTTTCTTCGATAGATTGAATAAAGGAACTTATGTTTTTGAATATCCGTTACGAATCAACCACGAAGGCAATTTCTCAAACGGAATTACAACTATTCAATGTATGTATGCTCCCGAATTTACTTCGCACAGCGAAGGAGTGAGGGTTGTGGTAGAATAAGTTTTTGGTGTATTTCGGAATAGTACAGAATGATAAATCGATTATTATCAAAAAATAATTATTTGTCATTCCTATTAATAATTTTTCTAATTTTGTTCAGTATAAGTAAATACATTTCATTTATCGAAAACATTCATGTATATCATAAAAACTAAAGGAACATTCAAAATCCCTGATTTTGTTCAAATTCGAGACGAAAATTTTATTTTAGTAAATCACTTTAAGCTAAACAACGCCTCAGAAATTTCTGAACGTATTGATTATAGTATCAGCAAAGAAAAAGCCGAATACATTAATCACAAACTTCCATTTGGTATTTTATATAAACTTTAACTTATGTCAGAAACAGAAAATATTATCGAATTATACAACGCTTCTATTTATCAGCAAGAAAATCGAGTATTATCCCAGATTAATTTTGAAGTTAAAAAAGGCGAATTTGTATATTTAATCGGAAAAGTTGGAAGCGGAAAAACAAGTTTAATCAAAACATTATATGCCGAGCTAAAACTTATTGAAGGCGAAGGAAGAGTTGTTGATTTCAACCTTGTTGGTCTAAAAAACAAATTCGTACCTCAACTTCGACGAAAAATAGGAATTGTATTCCAAGATTTTCAATTGCTGACCGACCGAACCGTTTATCAAAATTTACTATTTGTGCTGAAAGCTACAAACTGGAAAAACAAACCAGAAATGGACGCACGAGTTGACGAAGTGTTAGATAAAGTCAATTTGCTTGACAAAAAAAATAAAATGCCACATCAATTATCGGGTGGCGAACAACAACGCGTAGTAATTGCAAGAGCTTTATTAAATGAACCTGATGTGATTTTGGCAGATGAACCAACTGGAAATCTCGATCCAGAAACTTCGAGCGAGATAATGCAATTGCTTATAAATATTAGCCGAAACGGAAAAGCCGTGGTTATGGCAACTCATAATTATTCCTTAATCAAAAAATTTCCGGCTCGAACCTTAAAATGTTTTGCCGAAAAACTTAGTTTAGTCGACAACAATAATCTTGAAATGGAATAACTCGCTCGTACTCCTTCTATTTTGAAAAAAATGTTCTCGAAAAATTTTATTTCAGAAGATTGGCAAATATAAATAAAAAATGGGCAAGCTACTCATATCGCACCGCTACGACCACCTACCCTTGCTACCTTCCGGTCCTGGGGGGATTCAGCAGGAGCTGGTCGTATGAGACTTACCCAACGCAAAAGTAACATATCTTTTTAGATTTGTGAAATTTATTTAGCAAAAACTGTATATTTGTTCTATAAAGTTTAAAATAAACCTCAAAATGAATACAAATAAAGAATCGATTTGGTATCAAGCGGCAAACTCAGGTTTGATTTTAGGATTAATCCTTGTCATTATCAGCGTGATTATTTACGTTTTTGATTTAGTAACCATGAGTTTATTTGCCGGATTTTATATCGGAGTTATCAATTTGATTCTGTATTTTATCATCATTTTTGTATTAAGCAAAAACTATCGAAACAAAATACTTGGTGGGTACATTACTTATGGCAATTCCCTAAAATTCGGTATTTTAATCGGCGTTTTTGCGTCATTAATATCTGCCCTTTATCAAATTATTTTTAACACTATAATTGACCCCGATTATCAAAAAATAACAATGGAAAAAATTGCGGCGATGACTGAAGAATACATGCTTTCAGCAGGATTGTCGGAAGAAATGGTCGAACAACAAATGGCAGCCTTCGATGCACGAGAAATCCCAACACCTATTAATGCAGCTTTAATGAGTATTCCGGGCACAATAATTTTTACATTTATCGTTTCATTGTTAACCTCAATTTTTGTAAAAAAGAAAAACAACAATGCCTTTGCTGATGCAATGACCGAAGTTAATGATTCAACTGAAAAAACCGAATAAATGAATATCTCACTAGTAATACCATTATACAACGAAGCTGAATCCTTACCTGAACTTTTACGTTGGATTAAAAAAGTAATGGACGAAAACAAGTTTTCTTACGAAGTTGTGCTAATCGATGACGGAAGCACAGATAATTCGTGGGATATAATCGAAAAATTATCGGGCGAAAATCCAAATATAAAAGGAATTCAATTTAGACGTAACTACGGAAAATCACCAGCTTTGCATATTGGATTTGATGTTGCAAAAGGCGATGTTGTTATTACAATGGATGCCGACTTACAAGATTCGCCCGACGAAATCCCTGAACTTTACAAAATGATTACTCAAGATGGGTTTGACCTTGTTTCGGGATGGAAAAAGAAACGTCACGACCCTGTGTTAACCAAAAATATCCCAAGTAAATTTTACAATTGGACAGTTCGTCGAATGAGCGGAATTAATCTTCATGATTTCAATTGCGGACTTAAGGCTTATCGAAACAGAGTTGTAAAAAGTATCGAGATTTATGGCGACATGCACCGATACATTCCTGTAATGGCTAAACGAGCAGGATTTAAAAAGATTGGTGAAAAAGTAGTTCAACATCAGGAACGAAAATATGGCGTTACAAAATTCGGAATTGAACGATTTATTCGTGGTCCATTGGATTTACTTTCTGTAACATTTATTACAAAGTTTGGAAAACGTCCGATGCACTTTTTCGGCATTTGGGGAACCCTAATGTTTTTAATTGGATTTTCTGCATCAGCATGGCTAGGAGCCTTAAAACTATATCATTTAAGTATAGGCGTGAAAGCTGCTTTAGTAACCGATAGTCCTTATTTTTACATCGCCTTAGCCACCATGGTAATTGGAACTCAACTTTTTCTTGCCGGATTTTTGGGCGAAATGATTTCGCGAAGCTCAGCCGACAGAAATCATTATTTAATCGAAAAGAAAATTAATTTTTAGACCTTGAAAGCTATAATTGTCGGGCCAGCTCATCCTTTCAGAGGAGGAATTGCAAATTTTAGCGAAGCCTTGTGTCAATCGTTTATCGAAAACAATATTGACGCTGAAATAGTAACCTTTACCATGCAGTATCCTGGATTTTTATTTCCTGGCAAAACTCAATTTGCAGAAGGAAATGGACCTTCGGGATTAAAAATTACACGAATGATAAATTCGGTAAACCCAATTTCGTGGAACAAAGCTGCAAATTATATTTCTAAACAAAAGCCCGACATTTTAATTGTTATGTTTTGGATGCCTTTTATGGCTCCTGCTTTAGGTCGAATTGCCCGAAAAGTTTCAACTGAAACGAACTGTAAGGTTATTGGAATTATGCACAATGTAATTCCTCATGAAAAAAGAATTGGAGACAAGAAGCTGACAAATTATTTTGTGCATTCTTGCGATGGTTTTATTGCTTTAGCAAAATCAGTTCTCGACGATTTAAAAGAATTTACGTCAAACCCGAATGCAGTTTTTATTCCACACCCCATTTATAATATTTTTGGAAATAAGGTTGAAAAAAGCGAGGCAAAAAGCTATCTGAAACTTGAGCCAAAAGATAAAACTATATTGTTTTTCGGAATCATCAGAAAATACAAAGGACTTGATTTGTTAATAAAAGCTTTAGGAAATGAAATGCTTAAGCCACTTAATATCAAACTAATAATTGCGGGTGAATTTTACGAAGACAAAACTCGTTATTTGGAAATGATTAACGAAATGCATCTTAATGAGAATGTAATCATTACCGAAAAATTTATTCCGAGCGAAGAAGTAAAATATTATTTCTGTGCTTCGGATATTGTGGTTCAGCCTTATCATACAGCCACTCAAAGTGGGGTTACGCAAATTGCTTATAATTTCGACCGTCCAATGTTGGTTACGAATGTCGGAGGGCTTGCCGAAATAGTTCCTCACAATGTAGTTGGTTATGTTACCGAAAAAGAACCGAAGGATATCGCAGATGCTATTTTTGATTTTTACAGCAACAATCGTGAAGAAAAATTTTCGAAGAATGCAGCCATAGAAAAAGAAAAATTTTCTTGGAAAAGTATGGTTAATGCAATTTTAGACCTTAGAGAAAAGTTAACATAAAAAAACCCTTAAGCTCTACAAACATTAAGGGTTTTAAATATCTATCACAAATTTCTATACATCAATTCTAGCGTATTTAGCATGTTTTTCGATGAATTCTCGTCTTGGCGGAACTTCATCGCCCATAAGCATTGAGAAAATTCTATCGGCTTCAGATGCACTTTCTATGGTTACTTGGCGAAGTGTTCTTTGGGCAGGATTCATGGTTGTTTCCCATAATTGTTCTGCGTTCATTTCTCCAAGACCTTTGTATCGTTGTATGTGAACTCCTTGTCCTTCTTTTCCTCCTGAAAAATCGAATACTATTTTTTCTCTTTGATCCTCTGTCCAGCAATATTCTTGTTGTTTTCCTTTTTTAACAAGGTACAAAGGTGGTGTTGCAATGTATAAATATCCATTTTCGATAATGGCTTTCATATAGCGGAAAAAGAACGTCATAATTAATGTTGTAATGTGGCTACCATCAACGTCAGCATCGGTCATGATGATAATTTTATGATATCGTAATTTTGAAATATTCAACGCCTTACTATCTTCTTCTGTTCCGATATGAACTCCTAAAGCGGTAAAAATATTGCGAATTTCTTCATTTTCGAATATTTTATGCTGCATTGCTTTTTCAACATTCAAAATTTTACCTCTTAGTGGCATAATTGCTTGAAATTGTCGGTCTCTACCTTGTTTTGCAGTACCTCCCGCAGAATCTCCCTCAACAAAATAAATCTCGCAATTCTCGGGGTCTCGTTCTGAACAATCCGCTAATTTTCCTGGCAATCCGCCACCAGTAAGAACGGTTTTTCGTTGAACCAATTCACGTGCTTTACGAGCAGCATGGCGTGCGGTTGCAGCTAAAATGACCTTTAGAACTATTGACTTTGCATCTTTCGGATTTTCTTCCAAATAATTGGTTAGCATTTCTCCAACAGCTTGGTCAACTGCACCCATAACCTCATTGTTCCCTAGTTTGGTTTTGGTTTGTCCTTCAAATTGTGGTTCTTGAACTTTTACTGAAATTACTGCGGTTAATCCTTCACGAAAATCGTCGCCACTAATTTCAAATTTCAGATTTTTTAGCATTCCTGACTTTTCAGCATAACTTTTCAAGGTTCTGGTTAAACCTCTTCTAAAGCCAGCCAAATGCGTTCCCCCTTCGTGAGTATTAATATTATTAACGTATGAGTGAACATTTTCAGTAAACGATGAATTGTACTGTAATGCGATTTCTACAGGAATTCCCGATTTTTCAACTTCTGCGTACAAAATTTGGTCAATCAGTTTTTCACGAGTTCCATCAAGAAAAGCAACAAATTCTTTTAATCCTTCAGTTGAGTAAAATTCTTCACGGAGAGGATTTCCATCATCATTTTTTTCGCGTAAATCGGTTAAATTTAATCGAACTCCTTTATTTAAAAAAGCAAGTTCTCTTAGTCTTGCGGCAAGAATTTCGAATTTATATTCGGATGTGATAAAGATTGTATTATCTGGTAAGAAAGTAACTTTTGTTCCAGTTTTGTCAGTTGTTCCTATTTGTTCTACAGGAGCTTCAGGTTTTCCAGCATGATAAATTTGTTGATAAATTTGACCATTTCTTGAAACCTGAACAGTTAAGGTTGACGAAAGTGCATTAACGCACGAAACTCCAACGCCGTGTAATCCTCCCGAAACTTTATACGAATCTTTATCAAATTTTCCACCTGCGTGAAGTACTGTCATTACAACTTCCAGTGCCGATTTTTGTTCTTTTTCATGAAAATCAACAGGAATTCCACGACCATTGTCTTCTACCGTAATTGAACCGTCCACATTAATAAAAACATCAATATTTGAACAGTGTCCAGCTAAAGCCTCGTCAATTGAGTTGTCAACAACTTCGTAAACCAAATGGTGAAGACCTTTGATTCCAATGTCTCCGATGTACATTGCAGGTCTTTTGCGAACGGCCTCAAGTCCTTCGAGAACTTGAATACTATCGGCTGAATATTCTTGTTTTTTTTCTATTTCGTTAACAATCGTGTCCATCATTTTTTCTTAATTATTCAATAGGTTGCAAAGGTACAAAAAAAAGAAGGGAATACGATGTAGAATACAATTGTCAAAAGTCGTTTTTATTAACAATCGAAAAAGTTTATCAACTTCTTTTTTAACAAAAAAAGACCGAAAATTATTTCGGTCTTTTCTTAACACATGTTTAACTACTTAACAACAATCTTTTTCAAATAGATTGTTGATTTTGCTTGTATTTTGACAAAATACGTGCCTGGAACGGCTTCTTTCAAATTAATATTAATTGTGTTTTCTTTCTCGATATTATCAACAATAATTGGAGACATTACAAGTTTTCCTTCGATATTAATAACCTCTATTTCAATTCTTTCAAAATCAGTTGATTGATAATAAATGTTTATATAATCGTCAGCTGGATTTGGATAAACATTGATTAATAAACTTTCACTAATTATTATCGGTGCAGAAGTAGTGCTATCAGTTAAAATCCCCATGCTGGTTGCATTCGTATCAACAATAAAATCCATATTATTATGATTTGGGTCATCGTCGGTTAAAATAATAGTATGAGTCGAAAATTGTGGAATACCAGGGATATCTATACGTAATGAGAACAATCCGGTTGGAACGTTCGTAAATTCGTAGCCGCCGACTTCGTCAGTTGGAGTATTGCTTATAGGCTCGTCGTCTGGTTCTTGTTCAAGTGTAACCTCAGCACCAGGAACTGGTTCTCCTGCGATTGATTTGTTTCCATTCAATGCATAGTTTATATTTCCAGAAACTACTCCGTTGCCTGAATTTGCTGCAGGATTTTCAACCATTTCCACTAGAATAAATTCTTCAGTTTCGCAGCTAACAGATATTGCTAATGCATCTTGCCACTTATGGGTTAAATTGTAATACGTTTGCATTACTCCTTGATAAGTCTGATAAGCATGGTTATATAATTTTACATTTACGACATAATTTCCGCTTATCACATTGTTAAAAACAAATGTTCCGTTTGTATCAATGTCAATTTGTGCAATCTCTTGGTACGGCTGTATATTGGCATTGTAAAGCGTAACAAATCCATCGCTTTTAGCAATAAAACCTCCTGAATATTGTACAACTCCAGAAAGAACTGATGTGCCTGATTGTGTAATTTCTACTGTTTTAACCAGCTCACATGAATTATCGTCGGTGATGGTAACCGTATGACTTGCAGCGGATAAATAATTTGCTGTTGTGCCTATTTGCCCATTATCCCAAATATAAGTGTATGGAGAAGTTCCTCCATTAGCAAATATAGTTGCCGAACCAGTGTTACTTCCATTACAACTAGCTGGAATCGTACTAAGTATTGTGCTTTCTAAAATAGTAGGTTCTTCAATAGTAGTTGAACCAAAATAAGTACAGTTATTTGCATCGGTCATGGTCAACGAATATGAACCTGCTGCCAATAAAGTGGCAGTTGACGTTGTATTACCATTCGACCAATTATATGAATATGGAGCAGTTCCGCCTGATAAAGTTGCTGTTGCAATTCCATCAGATAAACCAAAGCAAGAAACATTGCTACTTACAATTGACGCCGAAATTTGCGATGGTTGGCTTACTGTTTTACTCCTTTCTGTTTGACAACCACCTGCATCGGTTAAGGTAACGTAATATAATCCTGCTGACAGATCTTGAATGGTTGCAGAAGTGTCTCCAGTTGACCATTCATAAGAATATGGCGAAGTTCCTCCAAAAACATTCATACTCAATGAACCATCAATACCGCTAAAACACGAAACAGGTGTTGCTGTAATGCTTGCAGCTAACAATGATGGTTGTGTAATAACAATTGTTTCTGTTTTCTGACAGCCAATTGCATCTGTAATCGTTACAGTATAAGGACCTGCTGAAATGTTACTTAATTGATTTGTGGTTGAATCGTTTTGCCAAATATATGTGTATGGACTTTGTCCGCCCATGACTATTATTGAAATGCTACCATCTACAGCATTAAAACAACTTACATTTTCAGATGTTACGCTTGTCGTAATTGCACAAACAACGCCAGTTGCGATAATACCTTGATGTGTTGACGTACAAGCATTATTATCCGTTACTGTCAACATATAAGTCCCTGCACATAAGTTAGCAATTGCATTGGCTGAGGCTGCATTTGACCAAAGGTAAGAATAAGGAGATGTTCCTCCGCTTACAGTTGTCGTTATTGTTCCATCGCAAGCTCCATCGAAAGATTCGTTGGTTGATGTTGTGCCGATAATTATTTCTGCTGGTTCCATTATGCTTTCTCCAGTGGTAAAAGCACAACCGTTGTCGTCTGTTATGGTAACCATAATTACACCTCCAGCTAAGCCTGTTGCTGTATTGTTTACATTCAAACTTGATAAAACATTAAATCCATTTGACCACTCATAATCATATGGTGCTGTTCCGTTTGCAACGTTAACTGTCGCAGTTCCATTGTTCACTCCAAAGCAAGTTAAATCGTTAACCGAAGTAAAAGTTGCAGACATAGCACAGCCAGGATTATTTACTACTATATAGCCGATTTTTGTCAATGTATCAGAGCCATAAATATTTGAAACAACAAGAGTTACATCATATATGCCAGCTGTATTGTAAACAACCGTAGGATTTTGACTTGTTGATGTTGATGGAGTTCCTCCGACAAATTCCCAGAACCACGAAGTTGGACTTCCTGTTGAATTATCGGTAAATGCTACCGATGAACCAACTGTAATATTGGTATTATTTGCTGAAAAATCAACAATAGGTAAAGCTCCTCCAGAATTTATAATTTCAGTTCGGGTTGCGGTACATCCATTATTATCTGTAACAGTAATAGTATAGCTTTCGGCACAAAGCATATCTACAAATGATTCGGTTGACGCATTTGACCATAAATATGTGTAAGGCGTTGTTCCTCCACTTGCTGACATACTAATTGAACCGTCGCAAGCTCCCAATGAAGATTCGTCGAAAATATCGATTAACTGAACAACAAGTTCTGCTGGCTCTCCAAATCCTTCGCCGGCTGTATAAGTACAACCCATTCCATCGGTAACCGTTACATATTGAACTCCCGAACCTAAAGTTGTGTTGGTACTAGTCGTAATTGCAGCATCAATTTCTGAATATCCGTTCGACCATTCGTAATCAAAAGGTGCAGTTCCGTTAACTACTGTTACGGATCCTTGTGCGTTGTTCATTCCGTAACAAGTAGCATCGACCATTGAAGTAAAGCTTGCATACATGGTGCAAGATCCCGAAGTAATTATTTCGTTTAATGTGGCAGTGCAAGCATTAATATCGGAAACTGTAATGTCGTAAGTTCCTGCACATAAAGCTGTTCCAATATCAGAAGAAGAAACAGAAGGATTCCAATTATATGTATATAATCCCGTTCCACCCGATGCGTACACGGTCAAACTTCCATCGCAAGCCCCTGAAGTAGATTCATTTGTAAGTGAACTTGTCATCAGACTCAAATATGGTGGTTGCGACAGCGTTGCTGATGTTGTTAAAAAACATCCATGACTATCGGTTACCGTAACACTATAGCCTCCATCTCCTATGCCGTAAATATCAGGAGTAGTTGCTCCATTGCTCCAATTATACGAATATGGCGTTGTGCCACCCGAAGCAATCACTGAAGCTGACCCATTTGTATTACCATAACACAATGGATTTGCAGAGCTTGTGCTCAACATAAGAGCGATTGGCTGTGTAATTTCCACCGAATCAACAACTGTATTCATTGCTGCATCGGTAACGGTTACGTGATACCAACCGGCAGTAAGTGTTCCTGCATTTGCATTAGGAGAACCATTGCTCCATAAATATGAGTATGGAGTCGTTCCTCCGTTTGCTGTTACTAAAGCAGCTCCGTCTGATAATCCAAAACAAGAAACCCCAAATGTTTGTGAAACAGACAAAGTCAATGTTGATGCAGAAGTAATTGTTATAAATACGCCGTCAGCCATTACTGCACAAATGTCGTTGTTGGTTGAAGTTAATGTACATGTTACGCTACCTGCCATTGTATCAGCCGGGCTAAAGATATACATTGCATTTAAATCGGTATCTGATGGCGAGAATGTTCCTGTTCCATCGCTTGTCCAAATACCTGTTGAAGTATTTCCGCTAACGGTTCCTGAAAGCATTACACTTCCGGCAGAAGCTGAAATTGTTAGGTCGCTTCCGGCATCTACCAAAATATTACAAGCAGGATTAACTACGAAGGAGTCTATCGCTGTACAACCAATTCCATCGGTAACTGTAACCGTATAAGTTCCGGCAGCTAAACCTGTCAGGTCTTCAAGACCTGACAGGTTTGACCAAGCATATGTAAAAGTAGCTGTACCTCCCGAAACAGTTAAATCAATAGCTCCATCACTTCCTGCGTTTTCGTCGGAAACTGTTCCAGTAATTATAATTTGCGTAGGTTCTGTAATTTGAATCGAATCAATAGCGATACAACCAGCTCCGTCGGTTATGGTTAGGGTATAAGTATCAGCGACAATTCCTGATAACACAGGAGTTGTTTCAGCATTCGACCATAAATATGTATATGGAGACACTCCATTCAACGGCATTCCAGTTATTCCGCCATCGCTACCACCAAAACAAGTAACATTGGTTGATGTCATGAACGAAACCGCCAATGGTGAGTTTTCAGAAATAGTGAAGTTGTTTGTAGCTGTACATCCATTTGCATCGGTAAGGGTTACGTCGTAGTTTCCTATCGATAAATTGCTCAATGTATTGCCACCTCCCGCAACCGACCAGTTATAAGTAAATGGCATGGTACCACCGCTTGGCACAGCCTCAGCAGCACCATCTGATTGTCCACAATTTGAATTTACAGTGTTTACGTTGACTGACAAAAGTGATGGTTCAAAAACTGTTATTCCATTTGAATTTGTACAACCATTATCATCCGTAACAACTACATTGTAAATTCCTGCCATTAAACCTGAAATGGTTTGCAATGTAGAAGAATTCGACCATGCATACGTATATGGAGCCGTTCCTCCGGTTGGGTTTGATGTTGCAACTCCGTCGACATTTCCAAAACAGCTAATGTTAGTTACACTCATATTTGCTAAAAGAGGCAAAGCTGGCTCTGTAATTGTTACGCTTGTAGTTGCTATACAAGAGCTTGCGTCGGTCATCGTAACCGTGTAAGTTCCTGCAGGCAAGTTTATAGCATCTTGAATGGTTTGTCCATCGCTCCAAATAAAATTATATGGAGATGTTCCTCCAAAATAGATTAAAGCCGCCGACCCTGTATTTCCGCCATTACACAACACATTGGTTTGATAATCGATAGATACACTTGGACCGCCAACATTGTTAACCCCGATAATTATGGAAGCCGTACATCCATTGTTATCGGTTACGGTAACCTCGTACGAACCGGCCAAAAGTCCGCTTGCCGATTGAGTCGTTTGAGCATCAGACCAAGAATATGTGTAAGGAGTTGTACCTCCCGAAGGAATTACGGTAGCTGAACCATCATAATTGCCACATGTGGCATCAACTGATGAAGGAGATAAAGTAATTTGAGTTGCCCCAAAAATACTAAAAGTTGTTGAAGCTGTACATCCGTTAGCATCAGTTACAGTTAAATCATATGAGCCACCTGCCAAGCCACCGATTAAAGGCGTTGTTTCTAGGGTTGACCATGCAAAAGTGTAAGGAGAAACGCCTCCCATTCCGCTTCCATCAACGCTTCCATCATTTGCTCCATAGCAACTTTCGTTTGTCTGAACGGCAGTAACGGCAAAGAGTTGAGCAGGCTCTGTTACTGTAAATGTATCAACCAAGTTTGCACTTAATGCATCGGTAACAGTTACAATGTACTCGCCAGCTGCTAAACCTGTCAGGTCTTCAAGACCTGACAGATTTGACCACGCGTATGTATAAGGAGCTGTGCCACCTGTAACTGTTATATCTATTGAACCATCGGAAGAGCCAAAGCAAGTGGCGTTGGTGATGGTTGATGAGACTATTATAGCACTACAATCTTCACTAAAACTTGCACTTGCATCAATGTTTATCCAGTTTGCATTTGACCAGGTGGCATTATCAACCTGAATACAACCAAGAAGAGGATTGTTGTTGGCAAAAAAATCTGTAAAATTTATATTATTACCATTTTTTACATTTAAACTTGTTAATTGGTTATCGCTACATTCTAAAATTGTAAGTGCTGTATTGGCACTAAGATTCAAGCTTGTTAGTTGATTGTTAAAACATTCTAAGATAGCAAGAACTGTATTTGTTGAAAAATCCAAGTTTGTCAATTGATTATTGCTACAGTCCAAATAAGTAAGAGCTGTGTTAGAAGAAACATCTAAACTTGTTAATAGATTACCATTGCAGCTCAATTCAGAAAGTCCTGTATTTGCAGAAATATCTAAACTTGTAAATTGATTATTATAACAATTAAAACCAAAAAGAGCAGTATTTGACGAAAGGTCAATACTTGATAATTGATTTGTGTAACAGTTCAATATTGTTAGAGCAGTATTGGCAGAAACATCTATACTTGTTAATTGATTATTCCAACAATAAAGGGCATTAAGCGATGTAAATGCTTCAATACCTGTTAAATCAGAAATACTTAAACTATTAACATCTATTGTTCCTGAATAAGCTGTAGCTTCTAAACATTGAATTTCCCCATCTGTATTTGTATTAATTGCAGGATTACCAACTAAAGCTGTTTTGAAATTAGCATCAGGTATATTTACAATACATTCGGCAACACAATCAACACTATAATTTGCCGTTGCATCAATATTTCCATTTGCAACTGTCCAGTTTGCATTTGCCCATGTTGTATCATCAACCTGAATACATGAAAGTAATGAATTATATGTTGCATCAAACCAACTGAAATTAATATTATTACCATTTTTTACATTCAAACTTAATAAATTAGAGTAACTGCAATCAAGATATATTAATGCTGAATTATTTGACACATCAACGCTTGACAATTGGTTATTATAAGAGCAATCTAATGAACTTAAATTTGTATTATTTGATAAATCCAAACTTGTTAATTGATTATTGTCACATGCTAGACCTGAAAGAGATGTGTTGGCAGATGTATTAATATTTGTCAATTGATTAATAGAACATATTAAAGAATTTAAAGATAAATTATTAGAAATGTTCAGATTTGTAAGTAAGTTACTAAAACAGTCAACATAAGTAAGTGCCGTATTTGCAGATAAATCTAAGGTTGTAAGCAGATTATCGTAACATTTTAGTTCGACAAGAGCAGTATTCGATGATAAATCTAAATATGTTAATTGATTATTGAAACAATATAAATTTGTAATTGAAGTAAATGCCTCAATGCCTGTTAAGTCGGAAATATTTAAACTATTAATATCTAAGGTGTCAGAATATGCACTTGCTTCAGAACATTGAATTTCACCATCGGCATTTGTATTTATTAATGAATTGCCAACTAATGCAACTTTAAAATTTGCATCGGGTATATTTACAATACAAGGGCACACCTCATATTTCACCAACGTAGCATCGTAATTACCATTAAAAAACATTGCACCAGCGGCTATAATAGTATTGTCGGGCATTAAAGCTATTGATACGCATTGGGCAGAGTCGGAACTAAGCGGAGCAGTTAATATTCCTATTTCGTTAAATGTGATGTCGATGTTTCCGTTTGGAGTAAATCGGGCAAGTCCGAAATTTGTTTTGAATGTAGAAACATCGGTCCAGTTTAATCCTCCCAGTAGTATTTTATTATCGGATTGTATTGTTATTGCATTTGCTACATCGGAAAGAGCTCCCAAATCGGCAACATTATAACCCAATGCGTTGAAATTAATATCAAGTGAGCCATCTGTAGCGAATCGTGCAAGCAAAAACTGTGAGTTGTTGGTCGGCTCTGCCGTATATTCGCTGTAATAACCTGCAGCATAAATAGTATCGTTTACTATTGCGAGGTCGTTGAACCCATCGGCATAAGTGCTGAAATGGTTGATATTGTATCCAGTGCCGTTAAAATTGGTATCGAAACTGCCATCGTTATTTAATCTTGCCACATAACAACTACCATCGCTTAAATAACCAGCAACCACAATTTGTTCAGTCGATGTTAAAGCAATCGCTTTGAGTTTATTATCATAGGTAGCATTAGGTATAGTTAGTATTCCGTCGCTATCGAAAGAACTGTCAAGAGAACCATCAGCATTCACCCGAATTACCAATAAATGCTGTTCAGAACTGGTAACCGAATTTCCGCAAACAAGAATTTTTCCGTTAGATTGTACTGCTATATCGTAGACTAAGTCATCTTCTAACAAAACATCTGTTAAGAAAATTCCATTACCATTGAATGTATTATCAAGGGTACCATCGTTATTAAAACGCATAATAAGGACATCTTGTCCTGCTCCGTTGTCGGCTCGTCCCGCAATTACGTATTTATCACCGGGGTAAAGTGCAAGGCTGTATGCTTCGTCGTTGTCGGAAAATCCGGCATCGAATGTAGCAAATCCGGTTGCGTTGAAAGATAAATCGGGAGTTCCGTCGGCATTGTGACGAGCCAATAATACATTAAAATCATCAGAAAATGCTTGCGTACTTCCCGCTGAAACAATTTTTCCATTGGGTTGCACCAATGTTTTGAAGTAATAGTTGTAAATGTCGTTGTAATGATGAATTACTTCGCCGTTTGTACCAAATGTTTGGTCGGGGCAAAAGTTTCCGCTTAGACCAGCAATAGCAGCCAAATTTACATTCAAGTTTGCAGCGTCGCTGGTGTCGATTCCACAACTATTGTTTACAATGCAACGATATTGAAATCCATTAAATCCGATTAAGGCGTTTAATATTACAAGTGTATCGTTATCGGTTCCTGAATAGAGACCTTCGCTCATATTATTCCAAACAAAACCATCGAAATTTTGCCATTGATACACAATGGTGTCATCGCCAATGGCTGAGATGATAAAAGTTGCCGCCTCTCCTTCGTAAACCGAAGTGTTGACAGGTTGAGTTACAACTTGTGCGGGAATTGGCTCACGAGTAACTTGAGTTTCGCAAATAACTTTTAATTGCTGAGCTTGAGCCAGATTAAAAAACATTAACATTGCTACAATGCTAAGGGCTGATTTGATGGTTGTTGTTTTCATATTTTGTTGTTTAATTTTTCTTCTTTCTCTACTCAACTTTGACAAAGTTCCAAAACTTTGTCAAAGTTCTAATTCATATATACTTGTTTTTAATTTTTACTTTTTTCAATTTTCCGAAAATTCTAAAACTTTCGGAAAGTTATTTTTATATTTTATATTTTTATATTTCAATTAAAATTTTTTCGTTTATTTTTTGTTTATGAAATTCCTCGAAATTCTTTACATCGCCAAACCACGAAATGGCTTCATCGCGTTTTATAAGAGTTGTTTTCGACGAAAAATAACTTTCGTAAGATGAATATTTCCAATCTCGTAAATCGTTAACAAATTCGAGATGTACGGGATTGTAATGTATATAATGGATTAAGATTTTGAAATATTCGTCGGTTGTGATGTGTTTGCGTTTGAAGGGTCGTTCGAATAATGAGCCTCTGCGACTCTGTTGCTTGTTGAACGCTTGCGAGTAACTACTGAAGAAATTCGAAAACTGTTTGCTTACAAATTCGCTGAAACTATCTTCATCGAACTTTGTCAAAGTTGGTATATCAAGGTTTTCAAAACCTGTCAGGTCTTTGATACGAACCGCCAAATGAAAATGGTTAGGCATTAAGCAATATGCGAATGTATCGACATAAGGTGATATATATTGTTTGTATTTTTCGAGAAAGAAATAATAATTATCTTCCGTTTCGAACAAATTCGAGTTTCCTACCGCATGGTTGTAAATGTGGTAGTATTTTTCGGGTTCTAGTGGAAGATTGTGGTTCATTTTTTATTTTTTTGTTTTGTTAACTTTGACAAAGTTCCAAAACTTTGTCAAAGTTGCCAATGTTAAAATGCCCTTACCGGACGAACGTGCGAAACGATAAACTTATCTTGAGAGCCCATTGTTCCCGTAAAAATGTAATAATAAGCTATTTTCCTGTCAAGTTCGGTGGACGACCAATAAGAGTCTGAGCTAATAAAATTTCCAAAACCTCGCATATGCAGATTTGCTCGCATTAAATTCAAATCAGTATTTGTTGGTAAAGCCCAGTCATTGTAGGTTCCATCGGTATAGTCGGCACATAATTTTGCCGCCACAGAACCGTCATTTTCGTTATCGCATTGGGTTGGGTCGCCATAATAATTGATTAGCCCATCGTGAAAAGCTACAATCGCATTTGTATTTGTTAAACCAACTCCAATATCGCCAAGAGTTCCGGTTATTTCAGTTCCCCAACAACCCCATTGAGCCGAGTCTAAATCAGCAGTAGCCGCAACTAAACCTGCACCGGTGGTTATGTTCAAATAAAAAATCAATCCACCTTGGTAGGTTTTGCCCCATAGAGAATCTATTTGTACTCCTGAATCGTAAATTTGTTTTGGGGTTTCACCTCCCATTAATCTATCTTGTACTGAGGGTGGTGGTGAAAAAGAACGGATTGCACGGACATTAAATGTATTTCCTTTTCCAAAATCATACTGAGTTCCAAACTCAAAACCTTCTAACCACGCAGTTCCTAATCCAAATTCTGAGCTACTCCAATATTCCCCTATACCAAAATTTCCAATTCCATTTATTTTTAAGTTGGAATACATGGCATGTAATTCCTCTTTTGATGGAAGAAACCAATCTGAATATGAATTTAACACCAAATTAGCACAAACATCAGCGGCAGTATTTGGTGTCGTGCAACCAAGCTCTATATCTATCGTATTTTGGTTACCTGTTCCAATGATTAAACCATCAGCTCCAGTCATTAATTGAGAGCTACAACCCCATTGTAGTAAAGTTCCATAGTCGCTTGGTGCAGCAATTAGCCCACTACCATTATCGTTATAAAAAACAAAACCGCCACCATAAAAATCGCCAATTTGCAATTCGGTGGTGCTTGTAATTATTCGGTGTTTAATGGTATCGGAATACCAGACCGAAACACAAGTTGCAGGATTGGTAACTTCGGCTCGGTAATATTTAAAACCGGTGCCCGAACTTTCGGTTAAATGTGTGTATGGACTTGTAGTAGCTCCGGCAATGTTTGTCCAAACACTTAGAGTGTCGTCGGCTTGTTGCCATTGAATGCTACCATTGGCATTAGTAACCGATAACTCAACTGTATCGCCTACCATTACAGCGTAATAATAATTTTGAGCTTGTGTTTCGACTATGCACAATGTGCAGATGGCGATTGTTAGTAGCGTAAATAGTTTTTTCATATGCTTGGTTTTTTATTTGTTTTTTTTCTTCTTTTTCAAACTTTGCCAAAGTTTTGGAACTTTGGCAAAGTTCAAGGTTCTTTGTTTTTCGCTTTTTTCCATACCTCCAAGGTTTTTGAAAACCTTGGAGGTATGGAGACGCTCTTTAACCGTGTAAATTAGCAAGATTTTTTTTATCTACAAACAAATCAAATAGTTATTTTAAGTTTAAATAAGTTCTTTTTGACGATAGGATATTTTCAAATGACGAGTATTTTAAATTTTAGGTTCACATTTTTATGCTGTTTTCTTTGTTTAAAAAGCCCCAATAAAAAACTTTCGAAAAGTTTGTCTTTAAACCATCATTTTCAAACCTCCAAGGTTTTAAAACCTTGGAGGTTTAGTCTGTGAATATCTTTCGCGGAATAAATATTATAAACCATTTTAATTTCGATATTTTCGTTAAAATTTTCTTTAAAGGATTTGCATGAAACAAATAACAATTATATTTCTAGTATATCTTGTAACAATCTTTACAAATACATTTTCTCAAAACATTAATATTGAGGAATATACGCTAGATAATGGACTGAAAATATATCTAAACGAAGACCATGATATTCCATTCGTTTTTGGTGCCGTCGCTGTAAAAGGTGGGAGTAAATACGACCCGAAAGATGCAACAGGTATTGCCCATTACATGGAGCATCTTATGTTTAAGGGAACCGAGGAAATAGGAACAACAAATTATCAAGCCGAAAAAGTTTTTTTAGATAGTATATCGCTTCTTTATAACAAAATTGCAGAAACCAACGATGAGCTGTTGCGATTAAAATATCAAATGGGAATTAATAAATTATCGCAAAAAGCCTCGAAATTTGTGATATTAAACGAAACCGACAACTTGCTGAAAGATATCGGAAGTCTTGATATTAATGCATATACATCGGAAGATGCCATAGTTTACCATAATGTTTTTCCCGGACATCAAATCGGGAAATGGCTCGAAATATATAGTCATCGATTCGAAAAGCCTGTTTTTCGTATGTTCCAAAATGAATTGGAAGTTGTGTACGAAGAAAAAAACATGTCGCTTGACGAACCCTTTAATCAATTTTATGAAGAATATAGCCGCCGAATGTACAAGAATCATCCCTATGGTCAGCAGACGGTTTTGGGAACAATTGAACACTTAAAAAATCCATCGATTAGCAAACTTTACAAATACGTCGAAAAGTTTTATGTTCCGAACAACATGGCGATTATTCTTTGCGGTAATTTTTCGACAACTGAAGCCAAGCAAATCATAAAACAGGAATTTGGTTCGTGGAAAAAATCACCTGACATCAACATCACGAAACCAATTGAAAGTGAAATAGATGGTCGTGAGGTTTACGAAGTTGCGATAAGTCCGGTTGAATATGGAGTTCTTGGATTTCGCTCTGTGCCAATGTTGCATGCCGACGAAAATCTTCTGACAATTTGCAGCTATTTGCTCGAAAACGATATGGGAACCGGAAAGCTAGATTCGTTGAGTACACTAGGAAAGATTCTTGATGTTTCGATTTATCAAAATCATCGAGTTGATTACGGGGATATTATTATTGAATTTTCGCCAAACAAAAGTTCAAATTTTGTAAAATCCGAAAAACTAATTATCGACGCTATTCAACAATTAAAAAACGGAAACTTTTCCGATGCTCAGCTCAATGCAGCCAAAAGGTTTTTGAAAAAAGAAAAGCTAAAAACGATTGAATATGTTTACGATTATCAGAGTGAAGGTGAAAATTTTGGGCGATTGGATTTAATCACCGAACTTTTTTTGTGCAATAAAACATGGAACGATTTGTCGGATAATACCTCAAAAATCGATGAAATTCAAAAAACAGATGTGGTTTCGATTGCTTCGAAATATTTTACAGAAAACTATATCGCGGTTTTTTCAAAAAAGGGAGAACAAGAAATACAAAAACTCGGCAAACCAGCATTCGATCCCGTAGTAATTGAGTCGGAAAACAAAGAGTCGGAATTCGCGAAGAATTTTAGACGTAATATTGAAACCGAAAGCCAAGTAAAACACATATCTTTTTCAAAAGATATCACAAAAATCCCGATTGACTCGAATTTGGTTTTATATCACACATATTTCGATTTTAACGAATTATTTCATCTGAAAATCAATATTGGTATCGGGAAAAAAGAAATGCCCGAATTGGAATATTTGGCTTATTACATGAATTCGTGTGGAACAAAAGAGTTCCCGATAAATAAGTTTTATCAAAAACTCGAAAGTTTGGGGATTTCGATTGACGCAAATTGCACAAATCATTTTTTTGAAATTTCGCTAGAGGGCTTTAACCAAAATCTCAAACAAGCCATTGAGTTTGCAAACAATTTACTCAACGACGCATACATCGATAATCGAGCTCTTATGAAACTTGCGGATGTTGAGATTTACGAACGCGAATATTTGCAACAAGACCCATACACAATCGGCGATGCTTTGACATCGTATGCTTTGTATGGAAATAATTCACCATACTTAAAACGCTTATCGAATGCAGAATTAAAAAGTCTTACCGATGAAAATTTATTACAGCTTTTTGAGTTATTAAACAAGGTAGAAAGTAGTGTTCATTATTCGGGAAATCTTCCAATTTCGTTAGTTTCCAATTTGCTGCAAGAAAATATAACTGTTTATAAAACTCAAAAATCTAAATCTCCTATTTTTTATAAAAGAAATCCAGTTACAGAAAATACAATTTTTGTGATTGATATGCCCGAAGCCATTCAAAGTCAAATTTATTATTACGTTGAGGGCGAAGTAAATGATAGTTCAGAACAAGCCATTGGAGATATTTTTACAAATTATTTGGACGAGAAATTGTACAGCGAAATCCGCGATTTTCATTCATTGGCATATACAAGCTATTATTCATTCGAAAATGGTTTCAGAGATTTCGAAAAAGGATACAACATTGCATATTTAAGCACACAAAGCGACAAAACGATTAATGCCTTAGAGGTTTTGCTTAAAAATATGACAAACATTGAGTTTTCGGAACACGAAATCGAAAATATAAAAAATAGGTTTATTCAGTCGGCAAACTGTAAATCGATTGGAAAAAGAAACATGTCAGAATTTGTTGAATGGTGGCAATTACAAGGTTTAAAAACCGATCCGATTGTTCATAAAACAAGCATCTTCAAACAAGCGACTTTACATAATATTCGCGAGTTTTACAGTAAAAACGTAGCAAATAGAAAGTATATTATTACCATTGTGGGTGATAAGTCGCAAATAAATATGCTAGAACTGGCAAGGTTCGGAAAAATTGTTGAGCTGAATGTTGGAGATGTTTTTAAAGAATAATTTTAATTCTGGATTCTTGTATATTATTTCATATAATACCAATTGTGTTTCAAAATGATTGTTAAAGAAATTTTGGAACAACAATGGTTAATACCGATATTAAAGCAAAACAAGCATACAGAACGAAGTGAAAGTATGCGACATTTTGATGTTTAATCGGTATAAATCGTGTTTCGATTCTTCCGTATGTGATTTGTACATTTAAAACCGGCTCAACGACATCTCCAATAAAAATAATTTTTTGAGAATAATACAAGCTTGTCAAAAATCGCAAACTCGTATTGTAAAAATTTCACTAATATTGTGTTTTAAATGAATTAACATTCGCAATATGGAAACCGTAAATTTAGGCACCATTAGAAAAATCAAACAAAAATTACTTTTAATCAACATTGCTTTTATCGCAATAATGGGAGTCGTTGCAATGACAGATTATTTTAAGGATATAAGAATATTCTCAATCGTTTCTGTTGTGGTTCTTTATCTTATTGTATTGTTTTTCATCTCATTATTCAAATTTTCGTATGTCTATTTTAACAATTCTGGCGATAAAATAACATTTCGTTATTATCCTATTCGAATAATTGCTCGAAAATATAAAGCGATTGAAATTCCAAAAGACAAATTCCTCGGTTACAAAATTCAACAATATTTAAACCTACGAGAAGAAATCATTTTGGTTCAAAATGTAAAAAATAAAAACATTGAATATCCCCCCATAAGTTTATCGGCTCTCAAAAAACAAGAGAAGGAAAAAATTTATAATGCTTTAAAACGAAAACTTGAAAAATAAAAATATCGAAACACTAAAATCATTCGAAAAAAGAAAGTAATTTTAAAATCAAAATAACATAAACATAAAATCAAATGAGCGAAATTAGAAACTTAGAACCAAAAGTGATTTGGGAAAATTTCCAAAACATATGCAACATTCCTCATCCATCGAAACACGAAAGTGCTATTATTGAGTTTGTTAAAAAATTCGGACAAGATTTAGGTTTGAAAACAATAGTTGATGAAGTTGGAAACGTAATTATTAAAAAGCCAGCAACTAAGGGAATGGAAAATCGCAAAGGAATTGTTTTACAAGGTCATCTTGATATGGTTCCTCAAAAAAACAGCGACACCAACCATGATTTTGTGAAAGACCCAATTAATGCGTATATCGATGGCGAATGGATTACCGCAAGAGGAACCACATTAGGAGCAGACAACGGTATAGGTTGTGCTGCAGCAATGGCTGTATTGCAGTCGAAAGACATTGCACATGGTCCAATTGAAGCATTGTTTACAATCGACGAAGAAACCGGAATGACTGGAGCTTTTGGATTAAAACCAAACCTACTTGATGGCGAAATACTAATGAACCTCGACTCAGAAGACGAAGGCGAATTATACATTGGCTGTGCAGGAGGTGTTGATACAAATGCCGAATTTACGTTTACTAAAGACAGCGTTCCAGCTGATTCTGTAGCCTATAAAATTTCTATTACAGGATTAAAAGGGGGGCACTCTGGTTTAGACATCATACTTCAACGAGGAAATTCAAACAAAATTATGACTCGTTTTATGTGGAATGCTTACAGAAACTTAAATCTTCGTATGGCAAGTTTCGAGGGCGGTAGCTTGCGAAATGCAATTCCTCGCGAGGCATTTGCGGTTGTTACGATTTCGAAATCAAATGAGAAAGAGCTTTTGAAATATGCCGACGAGTATTACCAAATTATTAAAAAAGAACTTGCTTCAACCGAGCCAGAATTCAAATTTGAACTTGTAAAAGCTCAAATGCCAACTGATTTAATTGATGCAACAACAACACAAAATTTGCTAAGTGCTCTTTATGCTTGCCCGAATGGAGTTATGCGAATGAGCGATGATATGAAAGGATTGGTAGAGACTTCGCTTAATTTAGCCATCGTAAAATCTAAAGAAAATACCATTGAAGTTAATTGTTTATTAAGAAGCTCTGTTGATTCAGCAAAAGAAGACCTTTCGCACATGGTTGAAAATGTATTTGCACTTGCTGGGGCAAACGTAAAACACGAAGGAGCATATCCAGGATGGAAACCAAATGTTGAATCCCCAATTTTAAAAACCATGAAAGAAGGATACAACAAAAAATATGGAAAAATTCCTGAAGTTAAAGCCATTCACGCAGGACTAGAATGCGGTTTGTTGGGAAATGTTTATCCTAAAATGGACATGATTTCCTTTGGACCAACCATCAGATATCCACATTCACCTGACGAAAAAGTACATATTGCTTCGGTGCAAAAATTCTGGGACTTTTTGGTAGAAACACTTAAATATGCACCAACAAAATAATTGGACACTTTTTAAAGTCCTCAACTATAAGCAATACGAAAAAAGCAGATGAAACCCATCTGCTTTTTTTAAATATAGTTTTATCGTTTTTTTTCGGTTTAGAAAACTATTTCCCACTCTCCGCGCTTTTTCGGAGCGATATCTACTTACCAAGTAAATACTATCCATTTTTTTGTTACTATCGAAAAATAAGAAATTAATCAAATATTTCAGGCAACCTTTTTTAACTTTAGTGTTTTAGTAAATAGAAACGAATACATGTTTTCGGAAAAGGAAATAGTTGAAGGCTGTAAAAAGGGAAAAAAACGATTTCAGAATTTGTTGTACGAAAAGTATGCAGCACTTCTGTTAGGCGTGTGTATTCGTTATATAAAAAATAGAATGGAGGCTGAAGATGTACTGCATGATGCTTTTATTAAGATTTACATTAGTATTAAAAAGTTTGAACACAAAAACGAAGGTTCTTTGTATTCTTGGGCAAAAAGAATTACAGTTAACACAGCATTGAATTATTTGAGAGATAATCTTAAACATGCTTTTCATGTAGATATTGATGACGATACTCTCTCAGATAATATAGCCAATGTTGAAGAACAAAGCAGTTATCCTTACATTGAACCTTCTGAAATTCTAAAAATAGTTGAGTCAATGCCAAATGGTTATCGACTTGTCTTTAATATGTTTGTAATAGAAAAATTTAGTCATCAAGAAATAGCTGATTCTCTTGGAGTTAGCGTAAGCACTTCGAAATCACAATTGTTGAAATCAAAAAAGTATTTAAAAGAAAGACTTAGTCGTCAGTCAGTAGAATCAAATTCTTTATTATGAGCGAGAAAAGAAACATAGAAGATTTTATTTCAGATTCGTTTGAAACGTTCGAGGTTCAACCTTCTGAAATGCTCAAGACTAGAATTGATAGAAAAATGTTTTTTGTCAATCTTATTCACTTTCATAAAACGAAAATAGCACTTGTGGTTTGCCTCATTTGCTTTATTTTGTTTGGAATTTTTTATTTTCCGTCAAACGAAAACGCATTAAAAAATGCTGAATTAATTGAATCTAATAATCAGAACAATTTTTCAATTGCTTTTAATGAAAATGCGAATCCTTCTAAAAATTCTAATATTTCAAATCATAAAAATCTAATTACAGAATCACAAACAGAAAATAATTCTAATATTCAAAAAGAAATAGAACACAACAATACTTTACAAACAAAAACGATTTCAAATCAAGAATCAATTAATAACGAATTAGACAAAGTTAAAACTGCGAATCAAATACCAGTTAAAAATGATAAATCCGAAGAAGCATCTGTAATTAAATCAGAACAAAATATTGATAAATCTGATTCAGATTCAAAAAAGGGAAATTTATCAATTAATGAAAATGCGAATTCAGAGAATTATTTAAATAATATTCCTAATCCCTCAACGAATCTAGGCCCTTCTATTATAATTAATAAAGATATTACAGCAAAAGACCTTAGCAATCAACATAATGAAGAAATAAATGATGAGTCTCAACTATATTCGTCAAACGCAAATAATGTAGGCACAAATGAGCTAAATACAATTTTTGAAACGCCAAAATTATCTAACTCAGAAGAAACCTTGTCAATAGAAAACAACTATTCTCAAATTTATAAAATGAACAAATTGTCAGGTTTAATCCAAAATACTGAACTTAAAAATATAAATTACTATTTAACAGGAACAATGATTGACACTTCGTTTATTCAAGAATTCATAAAAAAGCAAAAATCGTGGTTTGTTGATTTTTACTGGACTTCTTTAACTACAATAACATCGTATAAAACAGAAAATGAAGAATTTAAAACTTTAGCTGAGCAAAAAAACGATGCATTTTCAAATACAATTTCGTATAATTCATTTGGTTTTAGAGGTGGTTTTAGCAAAAACAGGATGTTATTTCAAGCAGGTCTTGATTTAATAAACATTTCAGAAAATTATAATTACGAATTGATTTTGAATAATCCACACGACAACCTTGATTTGATTTTTAATAACAACCCTTATGATTTTGAGCAAGATGGTCAATATTACGACATTGATACAATTGGCGGATATTATCATTATACTTATGTTCAGGACTCAATAATTTATGTGGGTGATTCATCTTGGGTTGATATTACTGAATTGAATCTTGTAAATATGTATGATTCAGTGCTAACAACTGTTTACGATTCGTTGAAAAACAAATCATATCTCAACAAGTATTCATATTTTGAAATTCCATTTACGGTTGGATACAAATTTCAATTTGGAAATATAGACATAACTTCTGGAGGCGGAATAGCTACAGGAATTTTATTTAAAAAATCGGGGAGTAATATATCAGAAGATTTACAAAATAACGAAGTCTCAATTGAAAACTTACCATTTAGAAAAATAAGTTTAACAGGAATTATTTATATGAATATTAACTATAATATAACAGAAAAAATAAGTTTGTTTATTGAACCAACATACAGGTATTCAATAATTTCATCGTATAAATCAGATGCTATATTACAAAGAAAATCGAATGCAATTATGTTAAAAATTGGAGCTAGAATAAAATTTTGATTTTTATCAGACAACCTTTTTATAAATTTGTGTTTTATAAATGAGATTAAAAAACTAAAAATTATATATTATGAAAAATAAACTATTAATGATAATAATTATGTTTAATGTAATTATTTCATTTGGGCAAGTTCCAAGTTGGAGTTGGGTGGAAACAGCAGGGAGCAACATTTATAATGAATCTGCTGTTTCAATGACAACTGATAATAATGGTAATATTATTGTTGTAGGGCAATTTGGAGGTTCCCCTGTTACATTTGGAACAACTACTTTAAACAATGTTAACAGTAATGGTAGTAATGATATTTTCATTGTTAAATATGATTCAATAGGCAATGTAATTTGGGCAAAGTCAGCAGGAGGTCTGGGGGATGATGTCCCATCTTCACTAAAAACAGATGCTTTTGGCAATATTGTTTTGGCTGGAAGTTTTGAAGGAACTGTTGTTTTTGGATCAACTATTTTATTTAGTACGGGATTAAGTGATATTTTTATTGCAAAATATGATTCATTAGGCAATGTAATCTGGGCAAAGTCAGCAGGTAGCACGAATATTGATCAAGTAAGTTCAATTTATATAGATTTTTTAGGTGATATATCTGCTGTAGGTTGGTATAAAGGTGGTGTTATTGTTTTCGGGAATGATACTTTAGAAAATAATACTTCCAGCTCTAATAATATGTTCGTTACCAAATATGACAGCAATGGAAATGCTCTTTGGGCAAAACAAGCTGCAAGTACAAGCAAGGCAAATTCAGTTTGTACAGACAGCATTGGAAATATTTATGTTGCTGGAAATTTTAATGATAATTCTATTGTCTTTGGTGCAGATACTCTAATCAATATTGTTACTGGTTATCCAGAAATATTTATTGTAAAATATAACTATAACGGTGTTGTAGAATGGTCTAAGTCTTTTAAAGGAATATATGATGACTATGCAACATCTATTATCTGTGATAATAATCAAAATATTTATGTGGCGGGCTATTTCGGAAGCCCTACTATTTTTATAGATTCAACTACATTAACAAATAATGGTGACCATGATATTTTTCTTATTAAATTGAATAGTAGTGGAAATATATTAAGCTCAAGATCAGATGGAGGAACTTCTTATGATCAAACTAATTCAATAAGCATTGACGCAACAGGTAATATTTACTTAGCAGGATATTTCGGCAGTAGTTTGCCAACAACTATGGGGGCATATATATTGTCAAATAATGGAGCATTTGATGTTTTTGTGACAAAATATGATGGCAATTTAAATGTTTTATGGGCAAAATCTGTTGGCGGAATAAATGATGAGCAGATAAAAAGTATAACATCATTTTCATCAGGGAGTATATATGTTTCAGGATTCTTTGCAAGTAACAGCATTGCTTTTGATTCAATTATAGCAAATAATACTGGGTTCAATGATATTTTTGTTGCAAAACTTAGTGAACCACTAAATACTCAATGTCAAGCATATTTCACATATTATCCGGATTCTGTTGAAATGGGAAGTTCAGGTTCTTATGCTTTTTTTGATTATTCACAAAATAATGATAGTAGTCAAATAAATGTAGTTTCATGGAATTGGACAATTTCTGGAATAGACACAAGCTTTACATCAAATGAGCAAAATCCAGTATTTTATTTTAATTCAGCGGGTGTTTATAGTGTATGCTTAAATATTGTTACCACAGGCGACTGTTCTAGTTCTTATTGTGATACACTTACGATAGATTCTTGTAATATTATTATTACAGGTGAAGTAACAAATTGCTCAAGTGCAAATTCATCTGATGGAGCAATTGATATTACTGTAATTGGTGGAGTAGCACCTTATTTTTTCTCATGGTCAGATAGTAGCATTACTGAAGATTTGGCAGGTCTTTATTCAGGTTTTTATTCTGTAGATGTATTTGATGCAAATGGTTGTTCAATATCTGGTCAATTTAATGTAGAAGTTGAAAATGATTCTACTAACATAGATTCCTGTAATATAGCTATTTACGACAGTATAACAAATTGTTCAAGTGCAAATTCTGCTGATGGCTCTATAGATTTATTTGTAACAGGAGGAGTGTCTCCTTATTTATATTCATGGTCTGACAGTACATTTTCGGAAGACTTATTGAATGTATATTTTGGTTTATATTCAGTTGAAGTTATTGATGCAAATGGTTGTGTCGCTTATGAACAGTTTTATGTAGGATACGAAAATGATTCTGTAACATGTAATCTTTCGGCAACGTATAATGTAGTACCTGTTTCTTATATTGGAGCAAACGATGGAAGTATTAATGTTACAGTTTTTAATGGAACATCTCCTTATACATATTTATGGACTAATGGAGCTACAACTGAAGATATTAATAATTTAACATCAGGAGCTTATAGCGTTACAATTTTTGACGCTAATCCTGCTTGCCCTACAGTAGAACTGTATGCTCAACTATATGAGCCTTATGATGAAAATGGAGGACCGTTGATTGACTCTCTATTTACAAATACTATTGATACATGCTTTGGAACAATTGATAGCTTTTATGTTTCAAATGTCGAAGTTGTTGGAGGCAACACAATTGTTGTAACATGGAATTTTGTATCTGGAAGTATAACATTTACAGTCAATTCCAATTATCTAGGTTATGAAAATGGAAGTTATGCAATATACATAACTATTAATTGTGAGTCAAATAAAGCACTTGCAACATATATGAGTTATATTCATGTTGAAACACTTACAACCGATATTATTGAAAATTCTCAACCTTTATGCAAATTATATCCAAATCCGGTTAAAGATTTTCTTAATGTAGAATTAAACAATCTTTCTGCCGATAAAGTTGAGATATTTGGAATAAATGGGCAAATGATTTATTCAGAAAACAATATTCAAGGAAACGATGCTTTAAGAATAAATACGCAAAATCTTGAAAGAGGAATGTATATTGTTCGTTTAACAAACCAAACAGAATCTTATACATATAGATTTGTTAAGTAACGCAACTTAGTAATTTGTAAAAAGAAACATGGCGAAATAATATTCCCATTAATTTTCGAAAAACACATCTAAAACAACACATATCAATATATGTGTTGTTTTTTTATAAAAAATAAAATTGGTATAATTCCAATTAAATTCTAATTTTGCAAACCGAATTACCAATATAAATTAAAACTTCATTTAATATGAATCAAAAAGCACAAGCCCTATTAAAAGACTCTAAAACAGCACGTTGGATTGCTCTTGGGCTAATTTCAATTACCATGTTTTTTGCCTACTTCTTTGTTGACGTTGTAGCTCCGCTAGAAGGACTTTTAGCCGGAGGAAACTATAAATGGACACCCGAAGTGTTTGGAATGCTTGGTGGATCTGAATTTTTCTTGAATGTATTTGCCGTATTTTTAATTTTATCAGGTATCATTCTTGACAAAATGGGCATTCGGTTTACCTTAATTACAGCTGGTATTACCATGACTCTTGGGGCTGCAATTAAATATTATGCTCTAACAGACGCTTTTGCTGCATCAGGTTTGGCCGAATCACTCGGTTCGTTTATGACATACATTCCTGCATCGGCAAAATTAGCAATGATTGGTTTTACAATTTTTGGTGTAGGTGTTGAAATGGCGGGTATTACCGTTTCGAAAACAATCGTGAAATGGTTTAAAGGAAAAGAACTTGCTTTGGCAATGGGACTTGAGATGGCAACAGCTCGTTTGGGCGTGTTTGCAGTATTCCGTTTATCTCCTTATTTTGCCGAACAAGGTGGCGTTTCAAATGCAGTTCTTTGGGGATTAGTATTCATTACCATTGGTTTTCTTACTTTCTTTATTTACACTTTCATGGACAAAAAACTTGATAAGCAGATAGGAGAAGAGGGAAAAACAGGAGAACCTGAAGAAGAATTTAAAATTAGCGACCTTGGAAAAATCATGACAAATCCAGGATTTCTTGCAATTGCAGGATTATGTGTTTTGTTTTATTCAGCAATTTTTCCATTCCAAAAATTTGCAACACAAATATTGGCTACCAAATTGAGTATTCCCGACAACGATGCATCTGCAATGGTATCGTGGTTTCCAATCGGAGCAATGATTTTAACTCCTTTTATTGGATTTTTTCTAGATAAAAAAGGAAAAGGAGCAACTATGATGATGTATGGTGCTATTTTACTTACCATTTCACATTTAATTTTTGGATTGGTTCCTGCCGATGTATTTAATTCTGCTATTGCTTACGGAACAATCATAATATTAGGAACAGCCTTTTCGTTGGTTCCTGCTTCTTTGTGGCCATCAATTCCTAAAATCGTTGAAGACCGATATTTAGGTTCTGCTTATGGTTTAATTTTCTGGATTCAAAATATTGGACTCTTAATGGTTCCTGTTTTAATTGGCTGGGCGAAAAATTATTCAAACCCCGGAGTTGCTGAAAATATTGCCAATGGAGTAACCGCCATTTACGATTTTACGGTTGTAGAATTAATTTTTGCATCTTTTGGTGTTGCTGCAATTTTTCTCAGTTTAATTCTAAAAGCGATTGATAAGAAAAAAGGTTATGGACTGGATATTCCAAACGCAAAATAAAATTTGAAAGGTGCTTTATGAGCACCTTTTTTTATATCTATAAAAGATGAAAAAGCTTACTTTATTTTTATTTTTTTTACTACTTGGCTTCGCTCTTTTTTCGCAAAGCTTACTCTGGGAAATCACCGGAAAAGGACTTAAGTCTCCGTCTTACTTATATGGCACAATTCACATTCAAGACAAAAGGGTATTTGCATACGATAAAATTGTTGAAGATAAAATCAAAGAATGTAAAGCCTACGCAATGGAAATACTTATGGACGATGTTCAACCCGAAGTTGCACAAGCAGCAATATTAATGGAGGATAAAACTCTTGATCAAATTCTTTGTAAAACAGATTATGCTTTGCTAGACAGCGTATTTAAAGTAAAAACAGGAATGAATATTTTGCTTTATAAAAAGATGAAGCCTTTTTTCATTATGTCGCAATTAATGCAGTCGGAAATGAGTAAAGATATGGAGTTTGCTCTCGATATGCACTTTTTAGAAATAGCTAAGAAAAATAACAAAAAAACACTTGGAATTGAAGACTTTTCTGACCAAATAGGAGCAATAGATAAACTTCCATTGGTTGTACAAGCCGAAATGCTTATGGAAAGCATTAAAAACCCAAGTGAAGAAAACGAAAAATTCGATGAAATGCTTGAAGCATACATGAATGCAGAACTAAAGAAACTCATGGAATTGACCAATGATACGAGTATGCCCGATGTTTTTAATCAAGAATTTATTGTGAAGCGAAATATTAAAATGGCTGATAACATTGCAAAATTCGCTAAAAAACAAAGTGTTTTTAATGCAATTGGGGCAGCTCATTTATATGGAAATGAAGGCGTAATCGAATTACTACGAAAAAAAGGACTTGAAGTAAAACCAATTCCATTTAAGTTTGAAAATAATTAAATTTAGAAAAGTGTTATTTAATACATGTTTAACTTTTTTATATTCTAAAAGATTTTTTAACATTGTAATACTCAAAAAAATATTTCATTATGATTGAATTATCAAGTAAAGACACCCCAATTAATTGCGAAGTTGTAAAAACAAAAATTCAAGAAAGTGGTATTGAGCAAGTAGGAAAAGCAACCATTAGAGAACTTGTCCGATTGGTAAATCGAATTGAGACCGAAACGGGAGATAAGTACATTCGAATGGAAATGGGAGTTCCCGGATTACCTCCTTCTGAGTTTGGAACCAATGCAGAAATCGAAGCACTTAAAAAAGGTGTTGCGTCAAAATATCCGATGATTGAAGGTGTTCAAGAATTAAAAGATGAAGCCTCTCGATTTGTAAAATTATTCTTAAATATTATTGTTAAACCCGAAAATTGTATCCCAACGGTTGGCTCAATGCAAGGAGGCTTGGCAACTTTTTTGGTGGCAGGACGAAGAGATATAAAAAAAGACACGACATTGTTTATTGACCCAGGATTTCCTGTTCAAAAGCAGCAACACCGAGTAATGGGTTTAAAATATGATTCTTTCGACGTTTATAATTATCGTGGAGAAAAACTTAGAGAAAAACTCGAATCATATTTATCAAAAGGAAATATATCTTCAATTCTATATTCAAACCCCAACAATCCATCTTGGATTTGTTTTTCGGAAAATGAATTAAAAATTATTGCTGAACTTGCTGACAAATACGACGCAATCGTTATTGAGGATTTAGCATATTTTGCCATGGATTTCCGACAAGATTATTCTACTCCCGGAATGTGGCCATACCAACCAACAATAGCAAATTATACCGATAATTACACCTTGCTAATATCAAGCTCAAAAGCGTTTAGTTATGCTGGTCAACGAGTTGGATTAATGATAATTTCCGACACATTATTTAATCGCAAATTTCCTGATTTAAAAAGATTTTTTTCTTCCGATAATTATGGATACGCTATGGTTTACGGAGCTGTATATTCTTTATCCTCAGGAACATCTCACTCGGCACAATACGGATTGGCTGCCATGCTAAAAGCAGCAAATGACGGCGAATACAATTTTGTAAACGATGTTAGAGCTTATGGCTTCAGAGCTAACGAAATGAAAAGATTATTTTTAGCCAACGGCTTCGAAATTGTTTACGACAAAGATGAAGATAGACCAATCGCCGATGGGTTTTATTTTACTTTTTCATACGGCAATATGTCAGGAGCAGAATTATTAGAGCGTCTTTTATACTATGGCATAAGTGCTATTTCATTAGATATTACTGGAAGCGAAAGAACCAATGGATTAAGAGCTTGTGTGTCCCAAGTAAAAGGCAAATATTTGCCAGCATTAGAATCGCGATTGAAAAAATTCCACGAACATTATAAAAACAATAAATAATAAACAACAATTAAATCAAAAATATAATGGCAAAAATTAAAGGAGCAATTGTAGTTGAAATTGAAAAATGTAAGGGTTGCGGCGTTTGCGAAGTTGCCTGTCCTACTCAAGTCATCAAATTACATACTGATGTAAACGGAAAAGGATATCACTTTGCTTATATGGAAAATCCCGATGCATGTATTGGTTGTGCAAATTGTGCAATGGTTTGCCCCGATTCAGTAATTTCAGTTTATAAAATGAAGGTAGAAGCTTAATTATTAAATTTAAAAAAATGAAGGAATTAAGATTAATGAAAGGGAACGAAGCTATTGCCGAGGCTTTTATCAGAGCTGGAGCCGATGGTTATTTCGGATACCCTATCACGCCACAGTCAGAGGTGCTTGAATATCTTATGGCCCAAAAACCATACGAAACAACTGGAATGGTTGTGTTACAAGCCGAAAGCGAAGTGGCTGCAATTAACATGGTGTACGGAGGTGCAGGATGTGGTAAAAAAGTAGTAACATCATCATCGAGTCCCGGAATTAGCTTAAAAGCTGAAGGTATTTCATATATGGCTGGAGCAGAATTACCCTGTCTAGTTGTAAACGTAGTTAGGGGAGGACCAGGATTGGGTACAATTCAACCTTCACAAGGCGACTATTTTCAGTCAACAAAAGGTGGTGGACACGGCGATTATAAATTAATCGTGCTAGCTCCTGCTTCTGTTCAAGAAATGGCCGATTTTGCCAAACTAGGCTTTGAATTAGCTTTCAAATACCGAACTCCTGTTATGATTCAATCAGACGGAGTTATTGGACAAATGATGGAAAAAGTTGAACTCTTTGAGCAAATGCCAAGATGGACAAACGAAGAAATTAAAAAAATATCACCTTGGGCAACTGTCGGAAAAACCCCTGACAGAGAAAGAAATATTATCACTTCCTTAGACTTAGACCCAGCAAGACAAGAACGACACGTTTATAAACTTGGAGCTAAGTACAAAGAAATTGAAGAAAATGAAGTGCGTTTTGAAAAAATTCAATGCGACGATGCTGAATATATTTTCGTAGCCTATGGTTCAAGCGCAAGAATTTGCCAAAAATCAATTGAAATAGCTCGTGCAAAAGGAATTAAAGTTGGTTTATTAAGACCAATAACTTTATTTCCATTCCCTAAAAAAGTATTAAATAAGTTGGCAGACCAAGTAAAAGGAATGTTGACGGTTGAAATGAGCTTAGGTCAAATGATTGAAGACGTGCAACTTGCTGTAAACGGAAAAGTTAAGGTTGAGCATTATGGAAGAGTTGGTGGTATGATTCCATCACCTGACGAAATTGTAGCCGCATTAGAACAAAAAATTATTGGAGGATAATCGAGATGGATATAAAAGATATTATCAAACCCGAAAATTTGGTTTATTCAAAATCCAAATTATTTACTGACAAAGCTTTGTCGTATTGTCCTGGTTGTGGACACGGAACTGCACATAAATTAGTTCTTCAAACAATCGAAGAAATGGGTATTGAATCCGAAACCATTGGAGTTGCTCCAGTAGGTTGTTCGGTTCTTGCTTACGAATTTATGGATATTGATATACAACAAGCTTCACACGGTAGAGCCCCTGCAGTTGCTACTGCAATAAAAAGGTTAATGCCCGAGAAATTTGTGTTTACGTATCAAGGCGATGGTGACTTAGCAGCAATTGGTACCGCAGAAACAATTCACGCTTGCAATCGAGGCGAAAACATCGTTATTATTTTCATCAACAATGGTATTTACGGTATGACCGGAGGACAAATGGCTCCAACTACCATTGCGAAAATGAAAACATCGACTTCGCCTTACGGACGTGATACCGCTATAATGGGAAATCCATTAAAGATAACCGAACTTGTTGCACAGCTTCCAGGTGTATATTATTGTACGCGTCAAGCAGTACACACTGCCGCAGCTGTTAGAAAAGCTAAAAAAGCAATTCGTCAAGCTTTCGAAAATCAAAAATTAAAAAAAGGATTAAGCTTTGTTGAAATTGTCTCGAATTGTAATTCAGGTTGGAAAATGACGCCTGTTGATTCGAATATATGGATGGAAAACAACATGTTCCCATTCTATCCACTTGGCGATATAAAAGTTCCAACCGAAAAATAAAAAAGAAATAGCTATGACAGAAGAAATTATTATAGCCGGATTTGGTGGTCAAGGTGTACTATCAATGGGAAAAATTCTTGCATACTCAGGAATCATGCAAGATCAAGAAGTAAGTTGGATGCCTTCGTATGGTCCCGAAATGCGAGGAGGAACAGCAAATGTTACCGTTATTTTAAGCGATTCGAGAGTAAGTTCTCCTATTTTGAATGAGTTCGACACGGCAATTATTCTTAATCAGCAATCGATGGACAAATTCGAAAGTACCGTTAAAAAAGGAGGAATACTTTTGTACGATAGTAATGGAATTACTCGTCATCCACAACGAAAAGACATTACCATTTACAGAATCGAAGCTGCAGCAAAAGCTTCTGAAACTGGAAATACGAAAGTGTTTAACATGATTGTTTTAGGTGCATATCTTAAAATTAAACCAATTGTGAAGCTCGAAAATGTAATAAAAGGATTAAAAAAATCATTGCCCGAAAGATACCACAATCTTATTCCGCAAAACGAACAAGCAATTCAACTTGGAATGGACAATGTTAAACTCATTCAAAAAGTTTAATAAACACAACAAATAATTAAACGGAGCAAAATCGCTCCGTTTTTTTTTGCATATTTTTATACATACGATTAATAGACTGATTGCTTCACTGCGTTCGCAATGACGCAACATTCATACATACATCATTTTATACCAATTACGATTCAATGTGATCGACACAATTTAAAAATAAGATACCCGCTTTTGCGGGTATGTGGTAATTTTTTGAGGCACATTCCCTTGAAAAAGGGAATCTAAAAAATCACATATGTGTCATATGGAAATAGAATCTATCTAACTCAAGTATAACTGACTGATAATTAATTGATTGCAATTTTGTATTTTAGGTTTATTTACTGCTAAACAAAGTTAGAGGCTTATTTCTAATCTTTATACTATTGGCAATTGGGACAACAAAAATAGAGGCGATAATAGAGAAATCATAAGAATTAAGCAATATAAAACAAAGGCATGTAAAAACTGTACAGATAGTGAAAAATGTACATCAAGTAATAAAAATGGAAGAGTACTTGAACGCAGTGAATATACCGAAAATATTGAACGCAATAAGATTAATGTACAAGAAAATCAACAGTTGTATAAACGTCGTCAAGCAATCGTAGAACATCCATTTGGTACCTTAAAACGGCAATGGGGTTTTAGTTACATAATTACCAAAAAGGGAATAGAGAGAGCAAGTTCCGATGTAGGATTTATGCTCACAGCCTATAACCTTCGAAGAATTTTTAATATAATTGGCTTTGAAAGGTTCAAAAAGTACATGGAAGTACTTTTGATTGATTTTTTTACTATTTTTCACTTCTTAGAGCTTAAAATTATCCATTCTAAGGAAGGTAAAAAAGTTAGAAAATTATACTCAAGAAATTTTTATCTCTCGTATAATCAAGCTATTTTTAATCAAAATTTGAAAATAAAGCGTGATTTTTAGACGAGCTGACGTTAGCACCAATTTAAATAATTAACATATGACAGAACAACTTGACCACAATATTTTCGTTGACAAACATCGCAATAAAGAATTTGTTGATGCTATAATTAATTCAGGACATAACATTGAATTGTATAGAATTTTAAACGCTGACGGAATTCCGAATAAAAAAATTTGGATGTGCCAACCACAAGGTGACACATTTAAACTTTCATTTTATTTGGACAATGAATCAATAGAATATTTCACACACGAAATTCTGCACGCTTATTTTATAACAACTTTAAAGTTTGTTGACACGCCTGCTTTTTACAATGAACTTGAAGTTGATGTAATAACTGAAAATTTATTAAGTAGAGGATTAATTGGTCACATAAACAATGTTTTTGCTCACGAAAAATTCTTCAATACATATCTCGACAAGAACTTTTCAAGAGAAAAATTCACTTCTGATTTTAGCGACAAACCTGTTTTTTATAAAAACGAAATACAAATCAATTTTAATAATGCGAATTAAGGGTTGAAAACAAAGATATTAAAAAGTCATAAAATATTGACAATCAATAAAATAAGTTAATAAAAATTTGGTTAATAGCCTAGGAATCAGTATCTTAGATGTAGTAACAACAAAACATTTATGATATGATTCCAGAGGCTAAGGCGTTAAAGTTAATAGAAATTTACTTTTATGTATGTAAAGTTTATGAAGAAAATTTACAATTTTTTTGTCAGCGATTTAGTAATAATGATGAACCAGAATTTACAGACCAAGAAATAATGACAATTTATTTATTTGTAACAAATCAAGAACAAAAATTCGTGTTAACCCAAATACACAGATTTGCGAATGAATATTTACGTTCGTGGTTTCCAAAACTTGGAACATACACAGCCTTTATTACTCGTTTAAACCGCATGCCAGAAGCATTTCGAATGTTAGCCTCTAATATTTTGCATAGCAATCTACCCCAAGATTGTGATTTAACAAAAAGCGTGTTAGATTCTGTTCCTATTATCACATGCTCAGGCAAACGTTCAAGTAAAGTTGCAAGAGAAATAACAGATAAAACGTATAGTTCAACTAAAAATATGTGGTATTATGGACTAAAATTACATTTTTTAGGATTTTGCAGACCATCAAAACTGCCTTATCCAGAAGATATTGTAATAACAAAGGCTTCTGAAAATGATTTAAATGTATTCAAGGAATCATGGGGAAGTCTAGAAAATAGAGTTTTTTTTGGCGATAAAATATATATTGACACTCCGTACTTTAAAAAGCTTAAAGAAGCTCAAAATTCAGAGATGATGACTCCTATAAAAAGTATTAAAGGACATAGCATAGAACAAAATCAAAGGGATTTTGCATATAATGAACTTTATTCTAAAGCCGTTTCTGCTATTAGGCAACCTGTTGAGTCTTTTTTTAATTGGATTATTCAAAAAACAGATATTCAAAGAGCTAGCAAGGTTCGGTCTACTAATGGTCTCTTAGTTCATGTGTATGCTAAAATTTCAGCTGCTTTTATTGGTTTAATTTTTAACCCTTAATTCGCATTAATAATATAGGAGTTCCGAATGACGGTATTTCATATTTTATATCAACTTATTTTTCTAGTGTCGACTGTAGAAGTGGTTTATTTGACAACGAAATAGAGACTCATTTTGAGTTTTTAAAGTCAAAAGACAATGAATTATTTGAAATACTATCAACTACTTGGACAAAATGGTTGGCAGAAAATGATATTACAAAAAACAAAGAAATTATTTCCGAATTTATTATTAGGACACGTACTTGGTATACAGACAGAAAAATAAACTGTGGCTAACACCGTTCAAAACTAATAGGGCGTCGGGCACTCTTTGACACTTATGAAAACTTTGAAATCGCAGTTCAACTTGACAGGTCGGGAAGTTTCATTCGCCCTACTAGTTCTGCACTGAATCGTTAGCCACCAGCAGCACATTTGCAAGCCCGCCCAAGCCAACACTCAAACCAAAGGCTTGCAAAAGAGCTGCAATTTCCCACCGCTCCAGAGTATACAGACACCGAAAAAATATTTTTCAAATAATAGTTGCATATATCAATTAATTGTTTTTATCTTTGTGCCGTCTTAAATTTTTATAAAATGGAAAAGCAGAGTTTACCTATTGGAATGATAGTAGGAAGAATGATGCACATGATGTTCCGTGTGCTAAAAAAACGTACTGGTGAGCAAGCGGATGTCAAACTTACTATTGAGCAATTTGGGCTGCTTCATGCTATAAGTATGAAAGAAGAAGATGTAATACAAAAAGACATGGCCGAAATGATGGGAAAAGATAAATCTGCCATATTGAGAATAATTGACACATTGGAAGAAAAAGAATTGGTCAGAAGAGTTGTTGACACTAATGACAGGAGAAAGAATTTTCTAATGGTAACAAAAAAAGGAGAAAAAGTTTTAGAACAATGCCTGAAAATAGAATTTGAATTGATGGAAGAACTGCAACAAGGGCTTTCTAAATCTGATTTAGATACCTTTTACAAAGTAATTAATCATATTAGGAGCAGGGCCGAAAAATTGTAATATTTTTTTAAACAGATAGTTGATATAGTCAATAATTGATAAACAATACGATTATGAAATTAAAAAAGAAATTGGTAGGAATGTTTATTCTGTCATTTTTACTGGCAGATGTTTCCGCCTTTGCCCAAAAGCCACTAACACTCAAAGAGTGTATTAGTTATTCTCTGTCTAACAATAGCAATATTAAAATTGCCAATTACAATGTAGATATTTCTCAGAAAAAGATTACCGAGCAACTAGGGAATTATCTTCCTCAAATCAATGTGTCTGGTGAGTTAGATGACAATTTAAAACTTACAACTCAGCTTATGCCAGCCGAAATGATGGGAGGAACTCCTGGGACATACTTTCCTGTAAAATTTGGGAACAAATACAGCATGTCGGGAGGAGTTCAATTAACACAAAAACTATATGATCCCACCAGTCTTTTAATGATAAAAACTGCAAAAATCAACAATAATATTTCAGAACTCAACCAACAAAAAACAAGCGAACACACTGCATATAATATCAGTTTGGTTTATTATCAAGCTTTAATTATTCAAATGCAGATTAATGTACTAAAGTCAACCCTTCTTGCCTCTGAAAAATCATTAAATTCTATTGAATTAAAATATCATAATGGAATGGCAAAAAAAATTGATGTAGATAAAATCAGGGTAAGCTATAACAATACGACATCTCAATTAGAACAAGCAGAATTAAGTTATTCCCAGTCTTTAAATACACTTAAATACAATATGGGAATGCCAATGGATAGCACTATAGTTTTAACCGACACAACAATTGATGAAAGCTGGGATATTTTTATATCGGATACTTTAACTAAATTCCAGATAGATAATGTTTTTGATTATCAATTAAAAAAGGCAAACCTATCTTTAATGCAAATGGATAAGAGAACAAAGGTCTCAGCATTTATGCCTTCTCTGTCTTTCTTTGGAAATTACAACTTTAATGCAATGCGTCAGGAATTTACTTTTTTTGATGCTGATAAAGATTGGTATCCAAGTTCGGGTATTGGTATTAAGCTTACTATTCCAATTTTCGATGGTTTACAGCGAAATTCAAGGCTGGCTCAATCAAAAATTAACATAAAAATAGCAAACGAAAACCTTTTATTTGCAGAGCAGACAATTAAAGTTGATATTTCCAATTATGAAATGCAATATAAAAATGCATTAGACAATATTAATAGAGAAAAAGAAAATCTTGATTTAGCCGAAAGCGTATATAAAAACACACAACTGGAATATCAGCAAGGCACTGGTTCTACACTCGACCTTATTCAGTCAGAAAGTTCATATATGGTCGCCCAAAACACATATTTTAATAAACTTCTTAACCTGTATATTGCGCTTATTGAGCTTGAAAAAGCCAAGGGCTCTTTAACGAGTTTCATCAATAATTTAAAATAATTACAACAATGAAAAAAATCATTATCATCGTCATTGCTTTGGCTGTAGTGGCACTTGTAGCATTCAGACTGTCAATTAACTACAAAAAAATAAATGCAAGCAAAGATGTAAGCACCGATTTGGCTTATGTGTCTGTAAATGTTTCTCCTGTTCTAAAAATGTCAATAACCGATAGTTTGCAATTGACAGGTTATATGGAGGCATATTCTGAAGTAGATATTGCCGCGGAAGCACAGGGGACAATTACTTCAATGAATGCTGCACTTGGTCAAGAAAAATCAAAAGGGAATATTATTGCAACCATTGATGATAAACTAAAAAAGCTTGCTGTTCAAACAGCTAGCATAAGTGTTGCAAAACTTAAAAAAGATTTGGAAAGGTATAATAATCTTTACAAAGGAGGTACTGTAACCGAACAGCAATTAAATGAAGCTCAAAATTTATTTGACAATGCTGAGATACAATTAGAGCAAGCCGAAAAACAGCTTTCTTATGCGACCATTGCATCTCCAATAAGTGGCATTATTATCAAGAAACTGGTCGAAGAAGGTGAATTTATCAATATTGGAAGCCCTATTGTTACAATCGTTGATATTTCGAGACTTAAAATCAAATTAAATGTTTCCGAAGCCAATGTATATCAACTAAGATTAAATGACAAAGCAACCATTTCAACAGATGTTTATCCCGGAGTAACATTCGAAGGTAATATTAGTTTTATAAGTTCTCAAGGTGACGATTCTCATAATTATCCTGTTGAAATTATAATTCCGAATAATTCAAAATATCCTTTAAAATCAGGAACTTTTGCGAATGTTATGATTAAACTTCCTGTTACAGCAGAAGCATTATACATCCCACGCGAATCTCTATTGGGTAGTATAACTGAAGCCTCAGTATATGTTGCAGAAAACAACAAAGCCATAGTTAAAAAGATTGTTGTAGGAAACGGGAACGATAAATATATAAAGGTTATTTCTGGTTTAAAGGAAGGCGAAAAAATAATTGTAACTGGTCAGATAAATCTATCCGAAAACAAGGCCATTAAAATTGTAAATTAATAAACAACATTTATGTCAATCACTGAAATTGCGATAAAAAGACCAACGCTGGTAGTAGTTATTTTTACTGTCTTGGCTATTCTTGGAATAACATGTTATACAAAATTAAACTACGAACTAATTCCTAAACTTAGTTTCCCTGCGCTCAGCATCGTAACAACTTATCCCGGAGCATCAGCAAATGAGGTGGAAAGTTCTGTTACAAAAGAATTAGAAGATGCTCTATCTTCATTAGAGAATGTAAAAAGTATGCAATCAACTTCTCAAGAAGGGCTATCCTCTATTTCTATCGAATTGGAATCGAGTGCTGACGCTAATTTAGCTGTACAAGATGCCCAACGTAAAATCAATGCAATGGTGGCAAATCTTCCAACAGGTGTAAAGTCTCCATCAATTAACAAATTCTCTTCCGATGAAATGCCTGTAATTAAACTTGGGGTAACAGCCAAAATAGCTCCTACAAAATTGTATTTACTAACTGAGAACCAAATCAAGTCGCAACTTTCAAAACTTAATGGTGTAGGTCAGGTTTCGCTAATTGGAGGTAATGAAAGAGAAATTAAAATTAACATAAATAAAACAAAACTTGACGCATACAAGATTACAATCAGCCAAATTTATCAGGCAATTTATAATTCAAACATTGAAATGCCGACCGGAAAAATCGAAAGCAATGTTAAGCAGTATACAGTAAGATTATTAGGAAAAATAAAATCTTTAGACGAGTTACGAAATATTACTGTTTCAAGAACTATCTCTGGCAGTAGTATCAAATTATCAGATATTGCAGAAATTGTTGATGGTATTACAGAACAAACAAATTTGAATAAAATCAATGGTAAAAATTCTATTGGTATTATTATTCAGAAACAAACAGACGCTAATACAGTTGATGTTTGTAAAAGGGTAAAAGAACAATTAAAGTTAATCGAAAATCAGTATTCCAACTATCAACTAAAGTTTGATATTGCCTCCGACAACTCGACATATACCTTAGCTTCAGCTAATGCAGTAATTGAAGATTTAGGTTTTGCCATATTACTTGTTGCATTTGTTATGTTTATTTTCCTACATAGCATTAGAAACTCATTAATCGTTTTAATTTCTATTCCTGCTTCAATCATTTCGGTTTTCATAGCAATGTATATTTTTAATTTTTCACTCAACATGCTCACCTTAATGGCTCTATCTTTGCTGATTGGCATTTTGGTTGATGATTCAATTGTGGTTTTGGAAAATATATACCGTCATCTCGAAATGGGGAAAGATAAACGAAAAGCAGCTCTTGATGGCAGAAATGAAATTGGTTTTACCGCAATAGCAATAACCCTTGTTGATGTAGTAGTTTTCCTACCCTTATCTTTAGTGACAGGTATGATTGGAAACATGCTAAGGGAGTTTTCTCTGGTTATTGTATTTGCAACCTTAATGAGCCTTATAGTTTCGTTCACTGTTACACCTTTATTAGCCTCCCGTTTCAGCAAAATACAAAATAATACAAAAAAATCCATTATCGGAAAGTTTTCAATTTGGGTGGAATATATATACAATAAAATTGTAAAATATTACGAAAGAATTCTTCAATGGTCTCTAAATAAGAGAAAAGCCGTATATCTAATGGTAACCGTATTAATCATAATTTCGTTTTCCCTTGTTGGAATGGGCTTGGTAGGTACTGCATTTATGAATGATGGCGATCAAGGTGAATTTATTGTTAAGCTTGAAGGCGAGCCACAAAATACTGTCTACCAGACAACACAGCTAACACAAAAAGTAGAGAATCTATTGCTTAAAAAACCAGAGGTTGTTAAAGTGTATTCGAACATTGGGTATTCAAGTTCTGATTTTGGATCAGGTAGTGGAGTAAATAACAAGAGTGAAATTACAGTTAATCTAGTACAGAAAGATCAGCGATCTATTTCTGTTAGCGAGTTTGCGGCTATGATAAAAAAAGAAGTTCAGGAAATTCCCGGGTTGAAAGTCAGTGCCACTCCTTCCTCCATGATGGGAAACGCAGATGATGCACCTATACAAATATTATTAAGGGGTCCTGATATGATTAAGCTGTTTGAGATAGGCGATAGTGTAATTAATGTCATAAAACAAATACCAGGCACAAATGATGTAAAATTATCCATTGATAAAAGCAAGCCTGAATTGCAAATTAAACTCGACAGAGAAAAAATGGAGCAATTGAGCCTTCATGTTCAACAGGTTGGAAGTACTCTAAGCCTAGCATTAGCAGGAAATACTGACCTGCAATATTCCGATGGTGACGATGATTTTGATATCAATGTTCGGTTCGACCAATTCAACCGTAAGAAAATTGACGACGTAGGTTCTCTCACATTTATAAATAATCAGGGGAAAGTCGTTGAATTAAAAAACTTTGCGACCATTACTCAGTCATTGGGGCCAAATAAACTTGAAAGATTCGACAGAATCTCCTCTCTTACAGTAAAATGTTCGGTCTATGGTCGTCCGGTTGGAACCGTTGGTGATGAAATAAAAAATGCAATAAAAGAAAAAATACATTCTCCTGAAATTACCATTGACTATAAAGGTCAAATGGAAAGACAGGCTGACGCATTCAGCAGTTTGTTCATGGCTATTGCTGCTGCATTGATTTTTGTATATCTAGTAATGGTTGCACTTTACAATTCTTATCTATATCCTTTTGTCGTTTTGTTTTCAATACCAGTGGCAATAATAGGAGCTTTGTTTGCATTGGCACTTTCGGGAGAATCTCTAACTATTTTCTCAATGGTGGGAATGATAATGCTAATTGGGCTTGTTTGCAAAAATGCAATATTGATTGTTGATTTTGCGAATAAATTCAGGGAAAATGGTCTTACTGTCAAAGATGCCTTAATAGAAGCAGGTAAAGAAAGATTAAGACCCATTCTTATGACAACGTTTTCAATGATTTTTGGTATGCTTCCCATAGCTCTTGCTTCGGGTGCAAGTGCCGAAAGCAAAAATGGTTTAGCATGGGTTATTATTGGCGGTCTAACAAGCTCTTTGTTTTTAACATTAGTTTTGGTGCCTTCAGTATACATGAGTATGGAAAAATACAAAGAGAAATTTAAAAAAATATTTTCACGGAAAAATAAAATTATTGCTGTAGAAAGTCATGAATGAAAAAAATAAGAATATATATTAATATAAGATGCATTTAATTTACAATAATATTCTGATTTATAGGTTTTGTTATAATATTAATAAAACCATAATGATAAAAAAAAGTATTTATTTCATTTTTATATTTCTGCTTTTCTTTGATTCTATACGTGCTCAGCAACAATATACAATAAGCGGTTTTATTAGAGATGCCAAAACAGGCGAGGAACTTATCGGGGCAACGGTTTCGATTAAGGAATTACCGGGGAAAGGTGTTTCCACCAATGCTTACGGCTTTTATTCAATAACACTGCCTTCCGGCAACTATGAGGTCAAATCTCAGTATATGGGTTATGAGCCAATATCGAAGCAAATTGTTCTGAATAAATCTTTAAAATTAGATTTTACCCTCAATGAATCTTCTCAAAAATTACAAGAAGTAGTAATCACAAGCAAAAAAAATGATGAAAATGTAACCCGAACCCAAATGGGCTTACAAAAAATGGATATTAAGGAAATAAATAACATCCCTGTATTATTCGGCGAAAAAGATATGTTAAAAACTATTCAGTTATTACCCGGTATCAAATCAGCAGGCGAAGGCAATAGCGGGTTTAATGTTCGGGGCGGAGCCTCTGATCAGAATTTGATATTATTAGATGAAGCCACGGTTTATAATGCCTCTCACCTCATGGGATTCTTTTCTGTATTTAATTCCGATGCTATCAAAGATATGTCTGTTTACAAAGGAAATGAACCGGCAGAATATGGCGGAAGACTATCGTCTGTAATTGATATAAAAATGAAAGATGGTAACGATAAAAAGTATAGTGTAAATGGTGGCATAGGACTTATTTCTTCACGTCTGACGGTTGAGGGGCCCATTGTTAAAGATAAAGGGTCATTTATTGTTTCTGCAAGGAGAACTTATGCTGATTTGTTCCTAAAACTTTTAAAAGATACTACTTTGAATCAGGCGAAACTTTTTTTCTATGACGTAAATGCAAAAGCAAATTATCGAATTAACGACAAAAACAGGGTTTATCTTTCGGGATACTTTGGGAAAGATGCATTGGGAATAAGTTCATTTGGTATAAATTGGGGTAATGCAACTGGAACAATTCGCTGGAACCATTTGTTTTCCGATCGTTTATTTTCCAATACATCGCTAATTTTCAGCAATTACGATTATAAAATAAATGTTAATATGGGATCGGAAATGAATATTATTTCACAAATACAAGACTACAATATAAAACAGGATTTTCAGTATTATGCCGGAATAAAAAGCACATTGAAATTTGGTTATAATTCAACATACCATAAAATAATTCCGGGTGCAATTACAACTGCTGATAATACCAGTATGAAGAATCTTACCAACAGGTATGCATGGGAAAATGCTTTCTATCTTTCACATCAATATAAATTTTCTGGTAAAACCAGCATAGAATATGGTTCTCGGGTTACCATATTCAGCTTGTTGGGTCCGGGAAACTTTTATACTTATGATAATAAAGGGAACGCATTAGATACTGCTAAATATAGTTCAGGTCAATTCGTGAAAACATATATTTATATTGAACCTCGTGCTACTTTTAACTATGTCATTAATCAGAAAAGCTCAGTAAAAGCCTCGTATGCACGCAATGTGCAAAATCTCCATTTACTTTCCAATTCAACATCTGGAAATCCGACTGACCTATGGATTCCAAGTAGCAATAATGTAAAACCCGAAATAGCCGATCAGACCTCATTAGGGTACTATCGTAATTTTAACGACAATAAATATGAATTTTCAATAGAGACTTACTACAAAAGTCTTCAAAATCAGATTGATTATAAGAATGGTGCAGAGTTAAATTTTAATGATAATGTCGAGTCGCAACTTCTATTCGGAAAAGGACGGGCTTATGGCTTAGAACTTTTGTTTAAGAAAAAATACGGGAAATTCAATGGTTGGATTAGTTATACTTTGTCTCGTACCGAACGTAAATTTGATGAAATTAATAACGGAAATTATTATCCTGCAAAACAAGACCGGACTCACGACATTTCCATTGTAGGAATATACGAAATAAGTAAGCGATGGACATTGTCTGCCACATGGGTTTACAATACGGGAAGTGCAGTTACTTTTCCAGCTGGTAAATATCAAATAGATGGGGAAACTAAATTCTATTATACCGAACGCAATGCCAGCCGCATGCCAGCCTATCACCGACTTGACATAGGAGCTACATGGATTAGGAAAAAGATGGATAAGTTTGAATCTAGTTGGACATTCTCGTTATATAACGCTTATGGGTATAACAATGCTTATACCATAACATTCCGAGATAGTAAGTCCGATCCTTCTAAAACCGAAGCCGTTCAAACAACCTTATTTAAATTTGTTCCATCGATTACTTATAACTTTAAATTTTAAATCATGAAATATAATATAACCATTGCGATTACTTTCTTTGTATTAATCATAGTTTTTTCATCCTGTCAAAAGGTAATTAATCTTGACTTAAACTCCGCATCACCGCAAATTGTGATTGAAGGAAATGTGTACGATCAGTCCGGTCCATATTTGGTTAAAATATCACAAACAGTAAATTTCGATGAATCTAATGTTTACTCTCCTGTTACTGGTGCTATTGTTGAGATTAGTGATAATGATGGCAATTCGGAAATATTAACCGAACCATCGTCGGGCAGCTATATTACTTCTGCTTTACAAGGAGTTTCAGGACGAACATATACCCTTACGGTAATATCAAAAGGAAAAACATATACTGCGAGTTCAACAATGCCAAACCCTGTAAACATTGACAGTATTTACCTTGAAAAAAATATGTTCGGTAATGAAAAAATAGTATCCGTTAATTTCACCGACCCTGTAAATATCAGTAATTACTATCATTTGATTGAATTTATTAACAACGGGAGGCAGACAGGCTTTAATGTTACTGATGATAACCTTAATCAGGGAGAAATTATCAGTTATTCATTTATGTCGGCAGGTAATGTCAGTAAATTAGAAACGGGTGATAATGTAACGGTTTGGCTTGAGTCGATAGATGAAAATGTTTACGAATATTTTCGCACTGCAGGTCGTGATGGTGGTCAATCTTCATCGCCTTCCAATCCTACATCCAACATCAGCAATGGAGCTTTAGGCTATTTTAATGCATGTTCGGTTCGTACAATATCAATTATAGCACAATAATATGTACAGAAAATATCATTAACTAAGTGCATATTACATTCGCAGACAAATAAAAAATCCCTTTCCTTCTGTAAAAATTTAAACGCTGACACACATTCCATCCAGAACAAAAACTATTTGACAGTTGACAGCGAAACTGGAAATAGTAGTATCTTTGTGACATGAAAGACAAGAACCGCCAGCTGGTAACAAAGGCTATATGCAATAAGGGTTTCAGTGAAAATTCAAACATTGTAGCCCGCATTAAATTTTGTGTAGGTGGACAGGTTTCCGCTCCGCAATCCCTTACTGCATATAGCCTCAGTCGTTAGCTGAGTCGTTGTAATATGATTGAAATAATAAAAGAAATTACTGGACCATACTTTTTATTGGTATATTGTGTTTTTTCAGCTTTGATTATTATTTTGGCAAAGAAATTTGCAGAAATGGATTCTACTGTGATTCCTTTCACGATTACGTAGAGTCTTTAATTCTTCTAACTCTTCTTTTACTGTTATTGTTGAATATTTTCCCATGTCTAAAATATACAAAATATATCAGTCATATGGAAATATTATTGGTATCATTTCTCAAAAATATATTTTCGACGAGAAGACTTTATTAAAGATAGTCATAAGTAATTTTTGTTTAAGCTCATGAAGCCAAATTATTTCTAAAAAAATTAGAAAAACTCCAATCCAAGAATTGAGATATCGTCGAACAATGGTTTTGAGCCTCTAAAAACATTCAGGTTTTCGATAAGTTCGTTAATTATCATATTAATCGGCTCATCTTTGGGAATAATTTTTTCAGCATGTTCTAAGCCAAATGCTTCGTCGTTATCGTTTTCAACCTCAACAAGTCCATCGGTATAGCACAAAAGTTTGGTGTGCTTAGCGACTTTTATAAAGCCTTTATTAATTTCAGGAATGTCATCAATCATACCAAGCCCAACACACCCGTTTTTCAAGTAATAAATATTAGCATTTTTTGTGTTGTATAAAATTGGAGGATTATGTCCTGCATTTATATAAACAAGTTCTTTCGTGTTATAGTTATATTTCGCGATGAATATTGTAATAAAACGCTCTCCCTTTGTATTTCTGAGTACAATTTCGTTTAACTTTCTGATGAGGTCGATTAAAGATATTTCAGGAGTAAAAAGAGCTCGTAGATTTGCTTGAAAATTCGACATTAAAATAGCTGCCGAAATTCCTTTTCCTGAAACATCTGCAATACAAAACCCAGCTTCATTTTCGTTTAATTCGATAAAATCGTAATAATCGCCTCCAACTTCATAGTGTGGTAAATAAAATCCATGAACATAAAGTTTGTCGTTATTGGGTAAACTCTCGGTACTTGGAATAAGCATTTCTTGCATTTTTGAGGCAAGTTCTAACTCCTTCTTTAAGGCTTCTTGCTTTAAACTTTCTTTGTATAATCGTTTATTTTCAATGGCAACAATTATAATATTTGTAAGTGTTTGTATAAAGTGTAAATGTTTAATCGACGGACTCATTCCTTCTTGTTCCTCGTCAATATCGCCGATAAGAACGTATGCTAATGGTTTTTCTTTATGAAATACCGGAATAATTATGTCGATTGATTTAAAACAATCCTGCTCACTTCGTGTAACGATTTGAATTTCACTTATATCAATAAGGTCTCTGTTAACATCAATTTTTGTAATCAAATCTAAATCCATTCCTGAACAAAGCAAGCATTCCCATTTTTGCTTAAAGTTAAAAATAAGTACTTTTCCTATATTTAACTCTGTTCTTAAAATTTGTTCGTATCGCTGAATGAGAATTCCTGTCGATAAATTTTCGTTTATCGCACGAGTAATTTCAAGTAAAATCTCAAGTTTAAAATTACTTATTCGTAATCGTTCGAGAGATGATTTTTTCATTCTTTAATTTTAAAAAGATCAGGAAGCCTTTTCATTAAGGCAAGTTCCTTCATTTTCTTTTTCGCTTCTTGAACCGGAGATCCAAAATAAACTTTATTTCCTTCGATTGACTTTCCAATTCCTGATTGTCCAAGTACAATCGCTCCTTTGCCTATCGTTAAATCTTTTTGTACGCCTACTTGACCCCACAAAATTACGTCGTCTTCTACCGTTACACAGCCCGCAACCCCAACTTGAGAAATGAATAAACAGTTTTTACCAACAACCGTATCGTGCCCAACCTGAATCAAATTATCGAGTTTTGTGCCTTCGCCAATAATGGTATCTGACGAAACTCCTCGGTCGATTGTGCAATTTGCTCCTATTTCAACTTTATTGTGAATTACAACTCGTCCGCACGATTTAAGTTTGTCATATCCATCGGCTCGTCGTTTGTAGTAAAACGCATCGGCTCCAATTACTGTATTTGCATGAATAATAACATCATTGCCTATCACGCAATTATCGTATATGCTAACATTCGAGTGAATTACACAATTTTTTCCAATAACGACATCGTTGCCAACAAAAGCTCCCGGCTGAATTATGGTTCCTTCTCCTATTTTTGCCGAATCGCTAATTCGATTATCCGATTTTTTGAAAGAAAAAAATCTAGTAGTTAAGGCATTATAATCTCTGAATGGGTCATTTGAAAAAATCAGTCCTTTTCCTTCGGGGCATTCGACAGTTTTATTTATCAATATAAAACTAGCTTCCGAATTTAAAGCCTTTTCGTAGTATTTTGGATGATCAACAAAGGTTAAATCGCCTTTTTCGACACGATGTATTTCGTTGATTCCGGTTACCAACATGGTTGAATTGCCTTCGTATGTTGCTCCAATGTATGAAGCCAACTCATGAAGAGTTACAGCAGGATTAAGTTTCATTTACTTATTTATATAATTACTTTACTCTTTCAGCGTAAGTTAAATCTCTAGTGTCAACTTTAATTTTGTCTCCAACATTAATGAATAATGGTACGTTTATCACATATCCGGTTTCAAGCGTTGCATGTTTCATTGCGGTTGATGAAGAAGTATCGCCTCTAAGCCCTGGCTCACTGTACGTAACTTCTAAAATTACGTGTGGCGGCAAATCGCAGGTTAGTGGCGTTTCTGTTTCGGCATGAAAAACAACTTCAACTTCAATTCCTTCTTTCATAATTTGAGGATGGTCGATAAGTTTTTCATCAATAGTTATTTGCTCAAATGTTTGAGTATGCATAAAAACATAACCCATTTCTTCTTTATACAAATATTGATAAGGTCTTCTTTCAATTCGTACAACATTAATTCTCACACCAGAATTGAAAGTGTTTTCAATAACCTTTCCAGTTGTTAAGTTTTTTAATTTTGTTCGAACAAAGGCAGGACCTTTGCCTGGTTTCACATGTTGAAATTGTACAATTGAATATAATCCGCTATTGTATTCAATACACAAGCCATTTTTAATATCAGCTGTTGTAGCCATAAATTCGTTATTTTATAATCTTTAAAAAAATTTAATAAATAAAAATACGTTTTTTTTCATCAGACAAAAAAAAAGATGTGCTTTTTTATAAAAAAAGTTTAATAAACTTCCATTTTCTTTTAGAAAGAGGCAATGTTCTATTCTCTTTTATCATTTTTGTTTGTTGTGCTATCGTCGAACGATAAGCCAAAGTCGTCAATTACAAATCCTTTAGAATTCTTTCCGGTTTTAATGATGTTTTTACCATTACATGCCGATATTCCTCTCCATTTGCAATTTATTTCTTTGCAATGATTCAGTCCATACATTTGAATTCCCCAACATTCATCGCCAGATAACTTTTGGGTGTCAACTCGTCTCATAATTAATTATTTAATGATTACAGCCTTCGTGGCTACTGCATGTTTTTCCGCTGTCTAATAAACTTCCGCTTAAATAGTCTTCCACAACTTTTTGTGTGTTTCCCGAACAACCTCTAACCACCTGTATTCCTCTATTTGCAAGTACGTTAATAGCTCCTTGTCCGATATTTCCGGCAAGCATTAACGTAACTCCTTTGTCTGCCAAAACACTGGCAATGTTCGATTTACATCCGCAACCTTGTAACGAAGGAACTATTTCATGCGATACAATTTGATTGTTGTTGTCAACATTATAAACGGTAAAATATTCACAATGACCAAAATGATCATCAACTACTGTTTCTCTTGTTGGAATTGCAATGTACATAATAAAATAATTTTAATATGTAACAAAGTTAATACTTTGTTGGTATTAAATTTAGTTTTATTGATGTTAAACAAAATCAAAATAATTCGAAACTACGTTCCTTTTGTAGAAATATTTCAAAATCAATCCGATATATAAAAGTGTAAATGAAAAATTTTAATTATTCAATTATTATTTTTTGATTTATTATTTCTCTTTCGCTCAACACCTGCAAATGATACACTCCTTTTGCTAAATAGCTAAATTCTAGATGTTTTCTCAAAATATCGTTGTTTTTCTCAAGACTTTCGGTGAAAATTAATTTCCCATTCAAATCAAATAAACGCAACTGCATTTTACCTTTTTCTTTGGAGTTTATAACAATGTTAAATTGACCGTTGTTTGGATTTGGATGAATGTTAATTTTGTCGAGAATCGAATTTTTAACAAGATTTGTGATAATAATATTAGCCGAGTCGTTTGCTTGACAACCATTTACATCGCTTACAAAAGCATAATATAATCCCGATGAATCAGGAGTAATAACTTGAAACGCTTCTCCCGTATTCCACAAAATAGAATATGGTGGAGTTCCTCCAGTTGTGTTCACGGCAATGCTATCGCCTAAATCAAAATTATCAGTTCCAATTATGCTTGCAGATAAATTTTGAACGGTTAATGTAAGAGTTGTATCAAACACACAACCAATACTATCAATGATTGTATACGTATAATCAAACAATCCTTCTGCATCGGGAGTAATTGAAATTGAATCTGAAACAGTTCCGGAAAGCTCTTGACCTGTCCAAATACCTTCGCTTGCAAATTCGTCTTCGAAACTAAAAACTTCAGAATATATCTCATCGGCAAATGTAATTCCCCAACTAAAAATATAGCCATTATCAGCAGCAATATTATCAATCATGTGTATTGCCCAAGTGCCATTTAAAGGACACCCAACTAAGGAATTAAAATCACCAACAGGAAGATATGAGTCGCTTGGGACTGTTGTCCCACTTCCAGTTCCTACGTTATTAATACTTGTTATACCATTCATATTAAAACAATAATCATAACCTTCGCCAGGTAAATTTACCGTAGGATCAGTATAAGGTGTATCATCATAATCTGAATGATCAGCTCCCCCTAAAGGAATTCCTAAATATGCTCCATTGTTTGTACTTCCTGTACCTGTATACAAGTTAAATAATGTTGCTGTGCTACTATTCGGACATTCAATAAAGACATCTAAATCACCAACATACGAATGTTCGATATTCATACAAATATTTTTAATATCATCAGCACTATTTATTATTTGCCCTGCATTAAAACTTATGAAATTTATCGATGTAGTATATTCTGCTCCACTTCCATCAGGAATAAGAGTTGTGTCATTATAAATATTATTTAACTCACTTATAATGGTTTCAGGAGTTGCATTTCCTTTTAAAATTATAGGATAACCAACGCAAGTTGATGTAGGATTAATTTCAGTTCCTGCAAATGAAGGAGTAATTGATACTCGAACTTTTTGTTGAATGCTATTAATACTTTGACAACCATTAGTATCAGTTATTCTCAAATCAATTCCATATAGTCCTTGATTAGTAAATACATAGTTGAAGTTTTGAGTTGTTGCAACAACATCATTGTTGATACGCCATTCAAATGTTGAAGTTGAGTCGCTTTGATGATATGATTCGTCGTTGTTGCTATAAATTCCCGAACCTTCAAAATTAACTGTTGCTCCTTGACAAATATCAATGTTTAGTGCCCCCCCTGTTGAGTAGGCTTCAACTGATTGACAAGGATCTGAGCAATTTACATTTGCAATCCAGCCTACCGAACCCTCATTTGAATCATCTGATTGAAAATTGAAAGTTAAACATCCCGAAGTATTTAAGTACGATGGTTTAATTGCTTGTGTAGGGGCATTATCATTATTGAAATTGTATAACAATGTTGCAGATGTATCTATTCCATCATAAACAAATAGATTATCAGAATTATTTACATCAAATTCAGTAAATGTAACTTGAATTACATTTGCAGGATTGTCAGAACAATATGTTTTTATATAATTTTCACAAACTGAATAATCACCCGCTAATCCTCCCAAGTCGTAAAAAACAGTATCACAAGTATATATTGTATCTGGCTCTATTAAGGTTTTTGACACAATTAATTTAAAATCTGAACATGCTGTTGTTGATTGAGTTGCTACAATAAAATAATAGGTTTGTCCTCCTATTAAATTAGTTGCACAAATTGTTGGAATTCCAGTATCTGATTCAGATGAAGCAATACAAGAAGCTGTTGTATCATCAGGACAAGAATCTAAAATAAAAAGCCCCATTTTAATAGCAGATGCATTTGAAATACCTGCAGAAATAGTTTCATCTTCTATAGGAGTGTAAGAATATACAACGTCTTCACCATTCATATAAGTACTACCACATGCATCAGCACTTGAATAATCGTTTATAAAACCACATGTTGTACTAAATTCACTATATGGTAAGTTTGAAATATTCATTGGATTCTGACAATTAGTTCCATCGGCACAAGCAGCACAAGAAATGCCTCCACAATCAATTCCCGTTTCGTCTTGATTTTGAATTCCATCAGAACACGTCGGGATTGGGGCATGTGCACAAATGCTAAATGTTCCTTGTATGTTTCCGCCATATTCCCAAACACGAACCCAAAGAGTTTCGCCTTCTGTTCTTTCAGTTAATTCGATGTACGACATTGAACCATTGGAACTGCCATCATCATCACAATCGACTAAGGTTAAATTATTGCAATCAGTTCCTGAATATACAGCCATTCCTGCATCGGTTATAACTCCTGTGTTTTGATCAAAAATAATATGCCCCCCTGCAGGAACGGTAACTGCAAACCAAATATCCGGACCAGAGAAACTAGCACAGCCCGGATTTCCGGGATAAAGAGATTGAGTCATTCCAACATTTGAAAATTGTTGAAAAACACATTCTGTGTTTACAGTCAATGGTATCGGATTACAAACATCATCACCAAGTCCACATTCAGGACAATAAGTTCCGCCACAATCAATTCCTGTTTCATCTTGATTCATTATTCCATCGCTGCAAGTTGGAGCAGGGGCGGAATCAAAAGTTATCGACCATCCTAATAGAGTACCTGAATCAGAAGCATAATCGTCTCCCACACAAAGTTGCCAATTTCCATTTGCATTTTCAGAATTAAAGTCAGTAAAACTCCCTTCCGGTTTGTAACTTCCAGTTATGGGGCCTGTAGACGAAACTGTTGTAATTGAAGCCGAAGCATACATGTCGAAACACATTGAACCTATACTTGTTCCAAAGTCATCGCCACTACCTCCCCGTCCCGACGAAAGAGACACAACTGTGCCAATTGGACTTACAATGAAAATATCTAAATCGCCATTGTACGTATGGTCGATGTAAACACAAACTGAGGAAACGATAAGACTATCTCCATCAATTGTTCCAACATCCGACACGGCTACAGAATTACAAACTCCACCGCCCGGATATGTGTTTCCATCGTCTGGAATTGCAACTGATATATTTCCCGAAGAGAATGTTTGTGCAAAAGCATTAGCAACAAACAAAAATAGAATCGTAAAGAGAATTAGTTTATTTTTCATAAAAATTACGTTAGAAATGATTAACTAAAGTAATAAAATATTTTAAAACAACAACATCTATTTGATTTAAAATAAGAGCGTGACGAATATATTCGATTTTTTTAAATGTAGATTGCTTTCATTTTACCCGACAACAATAGGCTTAAATTTATAAATTTTAAACATACTATTTTCATAAACAACAATGTAGTTATCCCTTGCATATTCTATAAATTTATCAACCTCTATTTTATCTCTTTTATCGTATAAATCTTTATTCTTAGGCCAATCGTTATGCCTAGGATTTTTTTTTGAGATTATTAAAAATTTGATTTTATAGCCATATTTTAAAAATTTATCAAATGAAACACTCCAGCTAATCGAGACTGGTTTTCTATTTGTAATGAGTGGTAATAAAAGATTTTTATTTATCGTTTGATATTCTTTATCCTGAATTTTTAAAGAATCAAATGCAAGAACAAGGCTATCAATTGCATTAACCCTTTCTTTCGTACTAAATATTCCCCAAAGTGCAGGAGTATTAGACATAAATAATAATTTTTCTCTTTTACTGTCTCGATACACAAATCCACTTTTTACAACATAAGAAAAATAGATAATTCCAAATACAAATATTAAATACGATATATTGAAATTAAAATTGAACTTTTTAAACTTAAACTTAAAATCGCTAATCAAAACTAATGAAAGAGAAAGAGGAAATATTATGCCTCCAGAATGAATAATATTTTGTATTCCATTATTGGTTCCCACAAAAGATAAAATGGTAAAAATCAACGATAAAAATATCAATATCAAAGGTGCTTTTATTAATTTTGGTTTGCATATAAAGTAGATTACTAGGGAAGCTATAATAGGAGCTATAATTGAGTAATACCAGTTCAGATAATTAACTTTATACGCATAGTAAAAGTAAAGCCAGGCAAAGCAAATTACAACAATTATTTTTAGTAGTCCTTTTAATTTTAATATTCCCGGCATTAAGAAAAAAGTAAAAATAAAGAATAAACTGAGTAAAAAAACATCTCCAAATTCCATAAAATACATAGTCATTAATTTGCTAAAACCATGAGAACTAGTATCTGTTACACATAATGCTTTAAAGCTTTCAATATGTTCAATTTTTAAAAAATCGTAGACGTTATTTTTTAAAAACCCTACATAATACGTTAAAGAATTTACCGATACCAAATATAAAACAATCAATAAAATCCCCATTACAATTCCCATATATGAAACTATAATGTTTTTTACGAAATCTCGTTTGACTCTATCGATGAAATATATGTACATAAATATTAAGAATGGAAGTCCCAAATACGGAATATAAGGTATGCGAGAAAATACAGATATTGATATTAAAATGCCTGCCAAAAAGAAATAAAAATGTTTTTTATATAAAACACCTCTCAATAAAATGTAAAAAGCAAGTAATATTATAATAATCGGAATCGTGTTATAATTCAGTGTAAGAGACGATTTAACAATGGGTATCGTTGAGGTCGCTACAATAGAAACAAAAATCAAAAACCTATTTTCTTTTATATATAACGTAATTATTTTATAAGACAATAATGCTATTCCGCTAATAACCAACGCATATCCCAATCTCGCCCATATAACACTTGGAGCATTCAATATATGTAACCAAAAACCAATTATTACAAACGAACCTTTTCTAACCTGCCATGCAGAACTTATATAATTATCATCGCCTTCAAACCATGATTGCGACAAAACATATCCATGATCAGTGATATCGATACCATACGGAATCCAATATAAATAATATAGCAATACGATTAAAAAAATCAAGTATGGATAATATTTAAAATCCGTTATAATTTTAATAAAAAAGGTTATAAAAACTATTAATCCGGCAACGATTGTCCAATAAATAAATTCTATGATTTTGAAATTTAACTCTGAGTAACTTTTATGGTTAAAATCAAAAAGGAAAGAAATGATTATAATAATTATTGGGAAAATTAACCACTTTAATATTTTCATTTTGATGAAAATTTAAATTTTCACAAATTATACCTGAAGCAATTTACGATATGGTCGTTTACCATTCCAGTTGCTTGCATGTGTGCATAAACAACAGTTGATCCTACAAACTTAAATCCTCGTTTTTTAAGATCTTTACTTATTTTGTCTGACAATTCAGTTTTGGCGGGCAGTTCTTTAATCGAATTAAACTTATTTTTAATCGGTTTATTATCGACAAAATCCCAAATATAATTGCTAAAAGAACCGAACTCTTCTTGAATTTTCATGAACGCAATCGCATTTGAAATTGTTCCGAAAATCTTTAATCTATTGCGAATAATTCCTTCGTTATTGAGCAGTTCCTCTACCTTTGAGTTACTATATTTCGCAATTTTTTTATAGTCGAAATTATCAAATGCTTTTCTAAAATTTTCACGTTTCCTCAAAATTATAATCCAACTTAATCCCGCTTGAAATGTTTCAAGCGTTAAAAATTCAAACAATTTTCCGTCGTCGCGAATTGGCACACCCCATTCTTCATCGTGATATTTCACATACAACGGATTATCTCCTACCCATTCGCAACGATTTTTATTCATTTAGCTCCTCATTAAAAATTTATAAACAAAGATGCTTTTATTTAACAGATATTCCAAGAGATGAATGTTTAATCTTAATTTAAATCCAAATTACAGCAAGCCTAAAGCATTGAAGTTTAATAAAATATTTACATTTGTAATAAAAGAGAGTATAAACAGATGAAAATAGCAAACAACATATTAGAATTGATTGGAAAAACACCCATGGTTCAAATACAAAAAATGAAATTCGAAAACGAAGCGACTATTCTTTTAAAGCTAGAGTCGTTTAATCCGGGAGGCTCCGTAAAAGACCGATTGGCTTATGCAATGATTTCTGATGCCGAACAACGTGGATTAATTACACCCACAACAACCATAATTGAACCTACAAGCGGAAATACTGGAGTTGGCTTGGCAATGGTTTGTGCCGTAAAAGGATATAAGCTAATACTGACAATGCCCGAAAGCATGAGTATCGAGCGAAGAAATTTAGTAAAAGCTTATGGGGCAGAAGTTGTGTTGACAGATGCAAAAAAAGGGATGAAAGGAGCTATCGAAAAGGCAGAAGAAATTAAAAGTCAACTTAAAAATTCGTATATCCCCATGCAATTCGAAAATCTTTCAAATCCTCAAATCCACAGACTTACCACTGCAAAAGAAATTTGGCACGACACAGAAGGAAATATCGATATTTTTGTATCCGGAGTTGGAACTGGAGGTACAATTACCGGAGTATCTGAGGTATTAAAGCAAAAAAATAAAGATATTAAATGTTATGCTGTTGAGCCCGAAGATTCCTCCGTTTTGTCGGGAGGAAATCCCGCTCCACACAAAATACAAGGCATTGGGGCTGGATTTATACCTGCAATTTTAAATACAACTATTTACGATGCCGTTATAAAAGTTTCAAATACTGACGCATTTGCAAAAGCAAAATATCTAGCTCAACGCGAAGGTATTCTTTGTGGAATATCATCGGGAGCAATTTTTCACGCAGCCGTTGAGCTCGCTCAAAAGCCTGAAAATGCAAAAAAAACAATTGTTGCCATGGTTTGCGATACCGGCGAAAGATATCTGAGTACAGAATTATTTTCTTAGTTTTGTATTGTTTGAAATTGATTATGTTAACGTAAAATTTACCGCAAAAATGAAAAACAATGTAACTATTTCTAAGCAAATAGATAACACAATAGATGCCTTATGCCGTGTTGATTCATATAAAATTGTTCACCACATACCTAAACATGGCGAGAGAATGCCATCAACCGAAAATTCTAAACAAATAATTGAACTATTACGTGAAATTATTTTTCCTGGTTATTTTGGAAACTCTGCTCTACGACCCGAAAATATGAAATACTATATCGGTGTCAACATCGACAAACTTTCACAACTATTGAAATCACAAATCGAGAGAGGTCTGTGCTTTGCTTGCTCAAACGACGATAACATGAGTTGTCAAAATTGCGATAACTTAGCAATTGAATTAACACAAAAATTCATTGACCGAATTCCAGAAATCAGGAGAAAACTATCGACAGACGTTGTTGCTGCATTCAACGGCGACCCTGCTGCAAAAAATTATGGAGAAGTTATTTTTTGTTATCCAACTATCCGGGCATTAACCAATTATAGAATTGCGAACGAATTACTTAACTTAAGTGTTCCGTTAATTCCTCGAATTTTAACCGAAATGGCTCATTCCGAAACTGGAATTGACATTCACCCTGGAGCTCAAATTGGCGAATCATTTACAATAGACCACGGTACCGGAGTTGTAATTGGAGAAACTTGTATCATTGGTAACAATGTAAAACTTTACCAAAGTGTAACATTGGGGGCAAAAAGTTTTCCGCTCGACGAAAATGGAAATCCAATAAAAGGAATTCCTCGTCACCCGATTGTTGAAGATAATGTTGTTATTTATGCAGGAGCCACAATTCTTGGTCGCATCACGATTGGAAAAAATTCCGTCATTGGAGGGAATCTTTGGGTAACCGACAATGTCCCTCCGAACTCAAAAATTGTTCAAACACCAACAAAAGAATGACACTCGTAAAAAAACATGTTGACTATGCATTGATTATTTTAATTAATTTTTATTTTTATGGATTAAAGTGTGCAAGTTTTTATTCAAACAAACATAAAAAATGAATTTATCCTTTAAATTTATCAAATCTGTTTCGAACATTTATGAAGAGATGGTTTCTAATGGATTTTCAATTGTTTACCTCGGTGAATTTAGTCAAGATATAACATTGATGTTTACTTCGATGGCCGAAAGCGATATGGAAAAACGAAGCGAAGAAAAATCGATAAAGAAAAAAGTATTCCACGTATTGGTCGAAACTCTGCAAAATTTGTACAGACACTCCGACGAAATAATCGATTCAGAAGCAGGAAACGGCTTATTTATTATTGGAAAAAAAGACGATATATATTACATAATTACATCGAATAAGGTATCTAAAGTACATAAGCCAAATCTTGAAAAAGCACTCGAAGAAGTTAACAATGCAAGCAAGGAGGAGCTTAAAGAAATGTATAAAAAGCAAATCAACGAAGGGAAAATATCAAATAAAGGAGGAGCAGGACTTGGCTTAATTGATATTGCCAGAAAAACTGGCGAAAAGCTGAGCTATCAATTTCTACAAATCGATGCAAATTATTTTTTCTTTATTCTAGAAGTAGAAATTAATGCGAAAAAAATAGACTAGACTTTTAATTTTTCTTTTTATTAATTTGTAAAAATGCAAGAAAATCACTCATTTTTATATGATTAAAGAAAATAAACTTTGTGTTCTCATATTTTTTTTTTTACTTGCGTTATTAATTAAATAAGATAAATATATTCTGCTCAAAAATGAAAAAGAATATCATACGGATAAGTTTTCTTTTACTTGCATCAACCTTTATTTTATGGGGATGTGGGAATGATAACAACAATCAAAAAGATGTTGAAGATGTTTTAGAAGTGGAAGTTGACACAGCTTCAACTACAGTTTTTAAGTTTAATAATACATTGTTTAGTGTTCCTTCACCTTATCAAATTGCGTTAATGATAAGAGAATTGAATATCGACTACAATAAAGATTTATTAAATCCATCGACAAATTCAGGAAAATATACCGATAATTTTCAAAAAGCATTAAATTTTGGTATTTACGGCGCCGATTTGGGATACCTTAATATATATGAGCAAACACCCGATGCTATCAATTATTTCTCTGTTTTAAAAATGATGTCGCAAGAATTGGGAATTTCTGGAGCCTTCGACAAGCCAACCATCAATAGAATTGAAGCAAATATGGGAAACAAAGACTCCTTACTATTTATCATGTCAAATACATACCGAAAAGCAGACTCTTACTTAAAAGATAACAGCAGAAATGATGTTGGAGTTCTTATTCTTGCTGGAGGTTGGATTGAGAGTTTACATATATTAACAAACATTGCACAAAGCGAAGAAGCTAACAGTAGTGTTATTAATCGATTGGGCGAACAAAAACACCCTCTTGATAATTTAATTAAAATTTTATCTCCCTATTACAATCAGTCTGATCAGTTTACTGAGTTATTAGATGGATTGATTGATTTAGCTTATGAATTTGATGGCGTTGATTATGTTTACAAGTATGTAGAACCAACAACAAAGCCCGATCAAAAATTAACGATTGTTAACAGTGAATCAAATATTATAATATCTGATGAACAATTGAAAGTTATAGCTGATAAAGTGAATTCAATAAGAAAAAATATTATTGAATAAATAATTTTGTCCAAATGAAAAAAATAATAAAATTTAGCCTGATAATATTACTGGGATTGGCGGTAAACTTAACCGAAACAAAAGCACAATCTGACACGTTGATTCGTTTATGTACTCAGTATTTAAAAGCTCCTTTTATCTCTGATGGTCAACAATACAAAGCCTTGTTAAATGGAGATGAGATTGCCGAATTTCACGCAACATTTTACGGAGGAAGCTTGTACCGAGTTGTAGGTTGCAGCGGAATGTCAGTTGGAAACTTAGCTTTTTCGGTTTACGATATTGAACGAAACCTATTGTTTACCAACAAGGATTATCAAAATGCTCCCTACTGGGATTTTAAATTTAATTCCACAATAGATTGTATTATTGAAGCTGAGTTGGACTCAAAAAGTTTGAGTTCTGGATTTGTTCTGATGCTTATAGGGTTTAAGCAATAAATCGATTGTTTTTGAATACCTTGTATCAAAATATAATATTTGGGCATTATTTAAAATGATGCCTTTTTTTGTTTAATAGATAGATTGATTAGAAATGAGTGAACGGATATTAAAAGCCTTAATGCAGTTGTTTGCAATTATTGCACGTCCTGACAGTAACCCCGAGGATAGACGAGCTATTGTAGAATCATATTTGCGTCAACAACTTAATCAAGAATTAGTTTTAGAGTATCTCAAAGTTTACGACGAATACTATGCAATTCACCAAAGTAAACAAGGCGACACCACAAAAAAAAGAAAGAGTATTGCTTTAAGTTCGGTTAAAGTATTGAAGATTTGTGCTGCGATTAACGAAGAACTTACTCAAAAACAAAAGATTGTTGTTTTGGTTAGACTTTTGGAGTTTATTAAAGCTGATTTTGAAGAAATTTCCGAACAAGAATACGAATTTGTTGAAACAGTCGCCGATTCATTTCATATCGAAAATGAAGAATATGTTAGAATTAAAGCATTTGTAATATATAGTTTTAATGAAATTCCAAATTCCACAAAACTATTATTAATCGACAAAGAAGAAGAATACGAACACGATAAAGTCAAACACCTACAAGCAATTGGTCTCCAGGGTCAAATAAGAATTCTACAACTTTCGGTTGGCGAAATTTATTTATTTAGATACCTCGGAGCAAATGAATTGTACATTAACGGACAGCTTGTTCGTCAAGATAAAATTTTCGTTTTAACTACAGGTTCTTCTATACGAAATCCCAAAATAAAGCCGATATATTATAGTGATATAATTTCGACATTTAACATTGATAAAGATTTCATAAGAACCGTATTTGATGTCAAATATCTTGATTATAAATTTAAAGGAGGAAAATACGGACTTCATAATATTAATTTTACCGAAGAGTCTGGCGAATTAGTTGGGATAATGGGAGCTAGTGGTGCCGGAAAATCGACATTATTAAATGTTCTAAACGGTACTTATAAGCCATCATCGGGATATGTAAAAATTAATGGCGTAAATATTCACGACGATAAAGATAAAATAGAGGGACTTATTGGCTATGTTTCTCAAGACGATTTATTGATTGAAGAACTTACCGTTTTTCAGAATTTGTACTATAATGCAAAGCTTTGTTTCGATAATTATACAGAAGCTAAACTTGTAAAAACAGTATTGAAAGTTCTTGACAATTTAGGATTGTACGAGATTAGAGATATGGTTGTTGGGAGTCCGTTGAACAAAAAAATTAGCGGAGGACAAAGAAAACGATTAAATATTGCACTCGAATTAATACGCGAGCCAGCAATACTATTCCTTGACGAGCCAACATCTGGATTATCATCAAGAGATTCGGAAAACATTATGGACCTTTTGAAAGAACTCGCCTTAAAAGGAAAATTAGTTTTTGTTGTAATTCATCAACCCTCGTCAGATATCTTTAAAATGTTTGACAAGCTTATTATTCTTGATACTGGAGGATTTTTAATTTATTGTGGGAATCCTATTGATTCTATTATTTATTTCAAATCAAGAACGCATGTTGCTGATTGGAACGACAGCGAATGTCGGGTTTGTGGTAACGTAAATCCAGAGCAAGTATTCAATATAGTTGAGTCTCCTGTACTTGACGAATATGGTAATGTTACGCATACTCGCAAAATATCGCCAAAAGAATGGGCTGGATTTTATTCGGAATTTTCAAAAACAGAAATGTACAAAGAGATTGAAGTCCCAAAAGAAATTCCGGCTATCAATTTCAAAATCCCCAATAAATTCAAACAGCTTAAAGTTTTTATTATTCGTGATGTTCTTTCGAAAATATCCAATACTCAATACTTGGTAATTAATTTATTCGAAGCTCCTTTATTAGCATTTATGCTGTCATTTATTATTCGGTATTATAATGTTGATGTTGCAAACGAATATGGCTATACTTTAAGTGAAAACAGCAACTTGGCAGTTTACATTTTTATGTCGGTAATTGTAGCTATTTTCGTAGGACTAACAGTAAGTGCTGAAGAGATTATTAAAGATCGTAAAATTCTCAAACGGGAATCTTTCTTAAACTTAAGCCGGACCAGTTATTTAGTATCAAAAGTAACCATATTACTAGTTCTTTCTGCTTTTCAGGCATTTACATTCGTGATGATTGGAAATTTTATTATGGATATTCCAGGAATGTATTTTGAGTATTGGTTAGTTCTTTTTAGCTCGTTTAGTTTCGCTAACATGATGGGGTTGAATATTTCCGACAGTTTTAAAACAGCAGTAACCATTTATATTTTAATCCCATTCCTTGTAATTCCACAAATGATTTTAAGTGGAATTATTGTAAAATATGATAAATTAAACCCTGACATTTCATCTCCAAGCAGTATCCCTTGGTATGGTGAAATTATAACTGCTCGTTGGGCATACGAAGCCCTTGCGGTGTACCAATTTATGGAAAATGATTACGAAAAACAGTTCTATGTTTATGATAAAGTTCGAAGCGAAGCAAATTATAAAAAAGATTATTGGCTACCAATTCTGCGAAATAAAATAACTTCAACTAAAAGAGAACTCAACAAACCAGAAAAACGAGAGAATGTTCAAGCTTATTTAGAGTTGTTGCGAAATGAAATTTCAAAAGAAGTTGCCTCAAATGACAAAGTTAAATTTCAATATCTTGACAAACTTTATCCAGAAAAGATTACTCCTGAAATTATAATAGCCGTTGAAGAATATTTAAGTTCTTTAAATAAATATTTTATTAAGAAATATAATAAGGCAAACTCTGAAAAAGATAATCTCATTGCTAATTTTCAAAAAACACAAGACGCTAAAGATGAATTTATTCTGTTAAAGAAGAATCACTATAATGAAAATTTAGCCGAATTTGTAACCAATTCTAATTCCTTAGATCGAATAATTGAATATAACAATCATTTGTATCAAAAAGTTGACCCCATTTTCCATGACCCAACTCAAAAATTTGTTAAATCACATTTTTATGCTCCACGAAAAATGTTTTTGGGTAAATTTTATTCTACATTTTGGGTTAATATTATTGTAATTTGGTTAATGTCGGTATTGATGTACATTACACTCCACTTTAAAGCACTAAAAGGTGCAATGGATCTGTTTGAAAGACTTGGAGAGCGATTTTCGAAAAAGAAAAAATAAGTAAGAAAAATGAGCGAAAGTTTTTATAAACCTTCGCTCATTTTTTTTTAATCTATCAAGAAATAAATTTCGAATTTTGCGATTTTTAAACGGTTAATCAACTGAAAAATACTTGCTGTTAAAAAACAATATTTATAATTTTTTTCGGAACAATAATTACTTTTTTCGGAGCTTTTCCTTCTAACCATTTTTGCGAACGTTCGTCGTTTAAAACTACAGTTTCAATTTCTTTTATCGTTGCATCTATTGGAAAATCCATTGAAAAACGCATTTTTCCGTTAAACGAAATTGGATATAAAAATGAATTTTCAACCAAATATTCGGCTTTAAATTCAGGGAATTTCGCAAACGAAATGCTTTCTTTATTTCCTAATTTGTTCCACAATTCTTCCGAAATATGTGGTGCAAACGAGGAAACTAAAACGATTAAATCACTCAAAATTTCACGCTTATTGCATTTTAAATCAGAAAGTTCGTTCACACAAATCATAAATGCACTTACCGATGTGTTGAATGAGAAATTCTCAATATCCTCTTTAATTTTTTTGATTGTTTTGTGAAGAATTTTTAATTCGTCTTTGGTTGCAGGTTCGTCAGAAACTTGGAACGTTCCATTGTTATCGAAAAATAATCGCCATAGTTTTTTCAAAAATCGGTGAACTCCATCAATTCCTTGAGTGTCCCAAGGTTTTGATTGTTCTAATGGACCTAAAAACATTTCGTACAAACGCAATGTGTCGGCTCCGTATTTTTCAATTACTCCTTCTTGAATAAGATTTCCTTCACTATCATAGTTGTTATCAGGTGAAACAACATTATATTTTGATTTTGACATTTTTTCCACTACGGGAATTGTATGAAAATCTCCTTTAATATTTTGGTCTCCAATCCATTCTACAGAATTTCCTTTAACAATCCAATATCCATTCTTGCATACAAAAATAGAAGTAGATGGCGAGTCTAAATCTCTCCATAATTTAAATTTTGAAAATTCGACTAATTTATGATTAGATGTATAATAAATAGGAATATTAAATTTTAATAACTTGCATTTTTCAGTAACTTCAGCAATATTATTAAACGCTTCCTCTGCTATTTCTGCGCTATAAAAAACTTCAGCATTAATATTATTTCCGTTACAATCTACAATATTTTTAATTCCATTAAGCCAATAAAAATCAAATAAAGTTGTTATATTTTGAGTTCCCATTTTGTGTCCTGAAATTGTACAAATAAATTCTGACAGACCTTGTATCATTCCTTGATTTATCAATTTTTTGAAAGGTTCTTCTTTGCAAACCAAACCCAAATCGAACAAAAATTTATTCCAAAAACGTGAATAAATTAAATGACCTGTTGCGTGTTCGGTTCCACCAATGTATAAATCAACATCTTGCCAATAATTATTTGCATCTTTTGAAACCAATTCTTTATCATTTTTTGGATCCATATATCGCAAATAATATGCTGATGAACCAGCAAAACCAGGCATTGTACTCAATTCAAACGGAAAACCTTCTTCGGTTGACCATTTTTTTGCACGTCCAAGTGGTGGTTGACCATCTTCGGTTGGTAAAAATTTATCAACTTCGGGTAATTCTAAAGGCAAATTTTTCAAATCTAAAACTTGTGGTAATCCATCTTTAAAATAAACAGGAAATGGCTCGCCCCAATATCTTTGACGGCTGAAAATTGCATCTCGCAAACGATAATTCACTTTTCGAGTTCCTAAATCTTCGTTTTCAATAATATCAATAATGTGATTAACAGCATCTTTCACTGTCATTCCAGTTATAACGCCAGAATTTATCATAACGCCATCTTTCGAGTCGTACGAATCTTCCCAAGTTTGAGGATCAGTTTCGGTTTCGCCAGCTTTTGCAACAACTTGAATTATTGGCAAATTAAAATGTTTTGCAAATTTGAAATCTCTGCTATCGTGAGCAGGAACCGCCATAATTGCACCAGTTCCGTAACCAGCCAAAACATAATCGCTAATGTAAATTGGGATTTCGGTTTTTGTGAATGGATTTATCGCATACGCTCCAGTAAATTGTCCTGAAACCTTTTTCACATCCGCCATACGTTCACGTTCGGTGCGTTTTTTTGTTTCTAATATATATTCTTGAATTGCTGATTTATATTCCGTAGTTGTAACTTTATCAACTAATTCACTTTCAGGAGCTAAAACCATAAAAGTGCAACCAAAAATTGTGTCAGGACGAGTTGTGAAAATAGTAAATCCGACCCCACCTAAATCCTCCCCGAAGGGGAGGACTTTTGCGTCCAAATATGATTTGATTTCTGCTAAAACTTTTTCGGGATTTGCAAAAACTTCTTCGTTTTTAAAACGAATTACTGAAAATCCTAATTCTGTTAAAATTTGAGTTCGATGTTCATCTTGTTCTTTTTGAAAATCGTGATAAATTCCATCAATTTCAATTATAGTTTTCTTTTCTAAACAAACAAAATCAGCAATAAACTTATCAATTGCGTGTTGTCGACGAATTTTATATCCAAGTTTTTTTCCTTTCAAATTTTTCCATAAAAAAGCTTCGGCTTCTGTTGAATTTTTTCTGTTTTCAACAACGTGTTCTTTCACTCCTAACCAAGTGTGAGCGTCGGTTGTCATATATTCGGGTCTAGCTCCCTTTCCTTTGGAAAGGGTTGGGGATAGGTCAAAATGTATTTCCGCTCCTTGCGATTTTCCAATCCAATTTCTTTGCATTTCTTTCAGCGAGTCTGTCCAATCAACGGTATCTAAACCATTTAAAAGTCTTTCGGCATAAGCAGAAATTCGCAAACTCCATTGACGCATTTTCTTTTGTTCAACTGGATGTCCGCCACGAACCGACAAACCATCTTTAACTTCATCGTTTGCCAAAACTGTTCCTAAAGCCGAACACCAATTTACCATTGTATCAGCCAAATATGCAATTCGGTAATTCAACAAAATTTCTTGTTTTTCGTTTTCTGATTTTTGTTTCCATTCTGATGCAGAAAAAATTTCGGGTTCGCTACAAACTGCATTTACATTTGAATTTCCATTTTTTTCAAATTCGGAAATCAAACTTTCAATGCTTTCGGCTTTATTTGTTTTGTTATCATAATAATGATTAAACATTTGAGTGAAAGCCCATTGTGTCCATTTGTAATAATCGGCATCACAAGTGCGAAATTCACGATCCCAATCGTATGAAAATCCAATTTTATCTAATTGTTGACGATATCGTTTTATGTTTACATCGGTTGTAATTGCTGGATGTTGACCAGTTTGGATTGCATATTGTTCGGCTGGCAAACCAAAAGCATCGTAACCCATTGGATGCAAAACATTAAAACCATTCAATCGTTTGAAACGAGAATAAATATCCGATGCAATATATCCAAGTGGATGACCAACGTGAAGTCCAGCACCAGAAGGATAAGGAAACATATCTAAAACGTAGAATTTTGGTTTGTTTTTGTCAACTTCGGCTTTAAAAGTTTTGTTTTCACTCCAGAATTTTTGCCAGTTTTTTTCGATTTCGGTAAAATTATATTCCATTTTTTGAACGATTGGATTTTAAAATTTGAGAATGCGAAATTAAGAAAAATTACCGTGATTTAGAATTCGTATTTAAACGAAATTAGAATTGAAAACCAGTTGTTAATTATGCAAGAAATCATCAACACTAATTTGTTGATAAAAAGACTTTTGTTGATTCATAACAAAATATAATAGGCTCTATCTTCGTTTATCTAAATAAAAATACGAAACGCTATGTTATTATTTCAATTATTACAAATAAATGTGGGCACATCAGCTGTAACAACTCCCGAAAAAGCTGAGGCAGCAAAAGAAATGAGTCTTTCTCTTATGGATTTGGCAATAAAAGGGGGATGGATAATGATTCCCATTATTCTTCTGTCTATTATTTCAATTTATATTTTGGTTGAACGCTCAATTGCCATTAAAAATGCACGAAAAGAAGATGCGAATTTTATGAATAACATAAAAGAATATATTCTTGACGGAAAAATTGAAAGTGCTTTAACGATTTGCAAATCACAAAATACGCCTTTGGCAAGAATGATTGAAAAAGGAATTCGTCGATTAGGCAGACCTTTAAACGACGTAAATACAGCAATCGAAAATGTAGGTAAAATTGAAGTCGCAAAACTTGAAAAAGGATTCGCTTTTTTGGCTACATCAGCTGGAGCAGCACCAATGTTAGGTTTTTTGGGAACAGTAACCGGAATGATTCGAGCATTTTATAACATGGCAAGTGCCGGAAACAACATCGATATAACCTTATTATCAAGTGGAATTTACGAAGCAATGGTTACAACCGTTGCCGGTTTGATTGTTGGAATTATGGCATATTTGGCTTATAATTACTTAGTTGCACGAGTCGAACACATTGTAAATATGTTAGAAGCACGAACAACCGAATTTATGGATTTATTGAACGAACCAGTAAAATAATCGTTATGTCAATTAAGCGAAAAAATAAAATAAGTCTTGAATTTAGTTCGGCAACCATGTCTGACCTTGTATTTCTTTTGCTTATTTTTTTCATGATAACTTCGACCTTGATTTCTCCAAACGCATTAAAACTACTGTTGCCGAAAAGCAATAGTCAAACTCAAGCAAACAAACCGATTACAACTGTTTCGATAACACAAGATTTACAATTTTATGTAGAAACACAAGCTGTTGGGTTTGATAATTTAGAACAGTTTTTACAACAAAAAGTAGGACGAGTTATCAATGATGAGGACGCCCCGACAATTTCGCTTCATGCCGAAAAATCAGTTCCGATTGAGGAAGTTGTGAAAGTGATGAATATAGCAAAAAACAATAAATATAAACTGATTCTCGCAACTAGTGCTGAATAATGGAATCGAACACAAAATATAAAGTAAGTGGTATTGTTGGAGCCGTATTGTTTCACGCAGGATTGATTGCCTTGCTTTTATTTTTTGGATTTTCAGTTCCTCTTCCTTTACCGGCAGAACAAGGAATGGAAATTAATTTTGGCTACGAAGAATTGGGACAAGGATTGGTCGAAACTGGTCAATCAGCAGCAAGCTCGGAGCAAGAGTTTCAAGAAGCAAATTCAACAAACGAAAAAACAGGAAGCGAAACACCTACATTAACTCAAAATTTTGAAAACGCTGTTTCCATTAAAAACAAAACCAACGAAACAAACTCCACAACAAATGTTGAAAAACAAAATCAAACCCAAGTTGTAAAAGAACAACAGGTTAATACAAACGCACTTTTTCCGGGTAATGGCACAGGAAATGGAAATAGCGGAAATGGAGCCGGAAATAGCGATGGAAATACTGGAGGAAACGGCAATCAAGGTAGCTTGAATGGAGGAAACGATAGAGGAGATGGAGGAGCAGGAACCGGAAATGGGATTTCGTTTAATTTATCAGGTCGTAAGCCTGAGGCATTACCAAAACCCGAATATAATTCGCAGGAAGAAGGTAAAGTTGTGGTTGATGTTACTGTTGACAGGTTCGGAGTAGTTGTTAAAGCTATTCCAGGAGTTAAAGGCTCAACAACCACCGATAAAACTCTTTGGGCTGCCGCCAAAAAAGCCGCAGAGAAAACAAAATTCACAAAAAAAGCAGATGCTCCCGAAGAACAAAAAGGAACTATAACCTACCATTTTATTCTTCAATAGTATAATACTGATTAAACATCAAAATGTCGCATACTTTCACTTCGTTCTGTATGCTTGTTTTGCTTTAATACCAATTACGATTCAATGTGACCGACACAATTTAATAATAAGATCCCCGCTTTTGCTGGTATGTGGTAATTTTTTGAGGCACATTCCCTTGAAAAAGGGAATCTAAAAAATCAAATATGTGTCATATGGAAATAGAATTGGTATAATCCAAACCAAACAAATTCGGTTATTTTATTCTTGAAGAAATCTTCAAGATGCAAAAATAAATGTCTAAAAATAATCTTGGGATATTCGCAATATAAATTTAAACTGATTGATCAGGCTTATATTCTTTAAAATCGTGGAGAAACTAATCCTCGTAGAGGGTAATTTCTATATCAACATTGTAATAGTCTGGCACAAAGTCAATAACAGGATTTGTAATGCCGCACTCATAAGTAATATTAACCAAATTATCGTCAAGAGCAGTTCCGTCAGGTGTAACTCCCGACACTAAATCTTGATCAATAAAAGCCAACTCTATCGTTGGTTCTAACAATCCAATTAAATTATTATTTCCACCACCATCAACGGCAGTAAGCTCTAAAACATCTAAGTCCATAAGGCTTCCTCCATCGCCTTCAAAATTAGCAGTTGTTGCCCGAACTGCTAATCTCCAATGAGTTCCTCCACCATCTGAATCGTATTTAATTGCCAATTTTGTCCATTCGGTAAGAGTAATCCCGTTTACGTATTTGTTCAAACTTGTAAAATTAAAAACAACATTTCCGCCCGACAAGATTACAATGCTACCCGACGGACTTGGAAGAGGTGGTTGAGCCAAGATGGGAGTTGACATCAAAAGAAAGAAAGAAATTATATAAATTATTTTTTTCATTATCTTTATTTGTGGAAATCAAAAATAATATTTTTTATTTATATATTGCTTAATATACAAGTAAAATTAATTTATGTAGCGATATTTGCTTGATTAAAAATTAAAGAATGAGAGTTTTATTGATTGCTTTTTCATTGTTGCTTTATCAACTATATTCATTTTCACAAGAATTTGAAGTTAAGCCGATGAAATTATTTTTCGATAGTACAACAACAACCGGAATTATTAATATTTATAACAAAAGTGACAAAAAAAATCAATTCGGAATTTTTTATAAAGATTATGAAAAAGATACGCTTGGAACGCTGAATTTCTTGCCCAGTAATGCACACAAAAACTCTTGTTTCGACGAGATAAGTTTCATTCCTGCCTTAATAAATATAGAAGCAAATTCAATGGCGTCGGTTTCGGTTCAATACAACAATTATGATTCAATTTTGCGTTGGGGAATGTTAGTTGTTAAACCGATTTTAAGCAATGAGAGTCTTAAACTTGATTCGAGTCAAATCAGAATTTTTCCTCAAATAGCCGTTAAATTATATTGCAACAATTCCAAAAACAATGAGATTTCCTTCAATTTATCGAAAATTGAATGCAAAAACAAAAAGTATTCGGTAAAAGTTGAAAATACAAATTTATATTTTCAGCGATTCAATATATTGATTGTTGCTACAAATTTGATTACGCTTGAAGAAGTTGAAATAAAAAACATTTCAACCGAGTTTTTGCCAATGTCAAACCGAGTTGTTGAATTTGGACTAAACCAAGAATTAAAAAAAGGAAAATACTCTTTAGCTTTTATATTAAAAGACGAAAATCAAAATTTTATTGGAGGAGAAGAAATTGTAATAGATGTTGATTAACTATTCTTTTCGATTGTCAACAATTGTTTTTTCGAGTTTATTATTTTTATAGGTGGCTTCGTAAATAATTTCTCCTTTTTTTGAAAAATAAACTACTTTGCCATTTTTTAATCCATTTTTGTAATCTATTTCGCTTTCGATTGTGCCAATGTTATACCAACTTTGCCATTTTCCATCAGGACGTCCATTAAAATATTGCTCGGTTCGCAATTTCGCTCCGCGATTATCGTAAAACTCCCAAATATTTGTTTTTTTATCTTTTAAATATTCGCCTTTTATATTTAAGAATCCATTATCAAAATACGTAGCATATTCGCCGTTTCGTAATGTATCTTTATACGTCTCGATTAATCGCAAATTTCCATTTTCGTGCCAATAGGTTGATTTGCCTTCTTTTACATTATTTTTATAGGTAATTTCATACTCTTTTTTTCCGTTTTCAAACCACGAAACCCAAACTCCATTCATGATTCCATTTACAAAATTTCCTTCCATTTTCTTTTTGCCTGTTTCGTAAAATGAAGTCCACAAGCCATTTTCTTTTCCATTTATAAAGGTTCCTTCGTGGTCTTTTTGCCCATTTTCGTAATATACAATCCATAATCCAGACTTAACCCCCGAAGTGTAGTTTCCTTCTTTCCATATTTTCCCGTTTGCATACCACCAAGTCCATTTTCCATTCATTTCCCCATTGCTATACAAGCCTTCGTTTCCCTTCTTTCCATCGGTTCTCCAATATGTCCATAAACCGTCTTGAATATCGTTTTTGAAATTACCTTCAATGTCTTTTTTTCCATTTTCGAGCCACCAAATTGCTTTTCCATTTTTCAAATTATCTATAAAATTTATTTCAGCTTCTTTATTTTCATTGGCAAAATATCGAACGGATATACCATTTAGCAGATCGTCTTTGTACATTTCGGTTAAATTGAGATTTCCTTCGGCTGACCAAAATTTCCATTCGCCATCTTTTTTACTATTTTTTATATTTCCTTCAAATTGTTTTTTTCCGTTTCTATACCACATTACGTTTTTGCCATTCTCGTAATTCATTTGACTTTTTTTACCGCCATCGTCGTAAAACGATTCCCAATACCCAGTTCGCAGTCCGTTTTTATAATTTCCTTGCGAAAGAAGTTTTCCGTTTGAATATTGAAAAATCCATTCTCCCGATTCTTTTCCATTCGTTATTTCGCCTTTTTCTTTTAAATTTCCATTTGAATAAAAATCGACAATTTTCCCGTTTTTGTTTGCAACTGTTTGATCTCCTTTTAAGTCCCAATAATTTATTATGACTGAATCGTTGTTGAAAAAGAGAACTTCTTTTTGCATTTTCCCATGCTTATACCAATATGTCCAAGCGCTATCTTTAACCGCATTTTTATATTGTCCTGATATTTTTGTGTTTCCGTTATCGTACCACTCGAGATATTTCCCATTTAAAAAACCGTCGACAAAATCAACTTCGGTTTGTTTTTGAGCATTTTCGTAGAAATACGTTAATTTTCCGTGTAGAATTCCATTTCTATATTCCGTAGTTTGTTGCAGTTTTCCATCTTTATCCCAAATCGACCATATTCCATGTTCTTTACCAACAAGATTCATCGCTCCTTCTCGTTTTTTGTTTCCGTTTTTCCAATATTCAGTTATGTATTTTTTTCCATCTATCCATTTTTCTTCAAATGTAATCGGTGTTGTTTGCGAAAAAACTTGAGATGTAAATAGTAATAAAACAATCAATACTACGAGATTTTTGACCATCATAAATTCATTTTTATTATTGTGCGTTCGACGAGTAAATATATACAAAAATACAAATTCAAATGACGTCAAAAACAAAATATCAAAGATGTTTGAGTTTGAATTAAAAAATTTGACCAATTATTTAATTCAAAAATTACACTTTTAGCGAATCTTTGTATCTTTACTAAAATTCATTTTGTGAAAAAACATTTTTACATATTCATATTTCTGAACTTGTCGGTATTAAAACTATTCTCACAAAATAACGATACCATAAAGGCAGAAAAGTACTTCGACCCAGACCAAATAGTATATGAAATTAACTACGATTATTGGCTTGAAGTTCCTGAGGAGATTAAACTTAAAATATTTCCTGTTAGTTCAAATATTTATCTCATGTTCCCATTAATAGGAACACACTCGCACTTAAGTTTAGCTTCGGGTATAGGATTCGGGGCAAGCAATATAAAGACCAATGCTTATCCAACCGACACTAACGACATCAGCTTTTATGCACTCATTCCCGATTCAATTGACTATAAAAACAACAAACTCACAACAACTTATCTTGATATACCCATTGAGTTTCGATTTATGTCAAATGCGAATAAACGCGGACGTAGCTTTAAAGTAAGTCTTGGTTTTAAAGCTGGAGTACTGATAGGAAATCATACTAAATATCATGGCGAAGATTTAAATGGAAGTGGCAATATCGTTAAATATAAAAATTATCATGTTAAAAATCTAACTCCTTACCGTTACGGATTCACGGCAAGAATTGGATATGGGAAATTTTTTATAAATGGATATTACTCACTCACGGGTCTTTTTGAAAAAAATAAAGGACAAAACATCACCCCCGTGTCAATCGGGTTAACCATAATACCTTATTAAGATGAGAACTATTTTATGTATTGTATTTTTTAGTTTTATAATTAATACTTACGGTCAAACCGATAAAGTTTTAGGCGTTTGGCTTAGTGAAGAAAAAACTGGGAAAGTCGAAATTTATAAAAAAGCCGATAAATATTTCGGGAAAGTTGTTTGGATTAGTCCTTCGAAATACGTTAATGGAGAACCTAAAAAAGACGTAGAAAACCCAGATGTTAAGCTTCGTACTAGGTCAGTTCTCGGAATCGAAAATTTAAAAAATTTTGTTTACGATGCCGATGATAAAGAATGGGATAATGGAACTATTTACGATCCTCAAAATGGAACTACTTACGACTGTTATATGTGGTTTGAAGATAACAATTTTAATACATTATTCATTCGAGGATATGTTGGTTTTTCATTAATAGGAAGAACAACTGAATGGACAAAAAGCTCTCTTCAATAAGCAATGTTATTCTTATCCGATTTTTTTGACTTATTTTATCCGAAAGTTTGTGCTTCATGCGGTAAAAATTTAATTACCGAAGAAAATGTAATCTGTTTGGAATGCTTATACAATATTCCTAAAACAAATTACTACAAAGAAAAGGAGAATTTAGTAGAACGATTATTTTGGGGGAGAGTTGAACTTGAACATGCGGCATCGTATTTTCATTTTACAAAAGGCAGCATATTTCAAAAACTGATTCACAAATTAAAGTACAACGGAAAAAAAGAAATTGGAGTTGAACTAGGTAAATTACTTGGAGAAACTCTTCGAAAATCGGAATTCTACGATTCGGTTGATATAATTGTACCCGTCCCTCTTCACCCCAAAAGACAGCGAAAAAGAGGTTATAACCAAAGCAAATGTATTGCCGATGGAATGTCTGTAATAATGAATATCCCTATCGACGAAAGCAATTTGATACGAACAAAAGCTACCGAAACACAAACAAAAAAGTCGAGAATTGCAAGATGGGAAAATGTCGATAATATTTTTCAATTAAAAAATCCCGAAAAATACGAAAACAAACACATTCTTTTGGTTGACGACGTAGTTACAACGGGAGCAACTCTCGAAGCTTGTGCACATGGTATTTTGACAGCTAAGAATGCAAAAGTTAGCATTGCTGTTCTTGCTTCTGCAATAGGATAATACCAATTACGATTCAATGTGACCGACACAATTTAAAAATAAGATACCCGCTTTTGTGGGCATGTGGTAATTTTTTGAGGCACATTCCCTTGAAAAAGGGAATCTAAAAAATCACATATGTGTCATATGGAAATAGAATTAGTATAAAATATTACCGAACTTTTGTTCTCGTAAATGCAGAGCAACACAAATACAACAAGTCGCAATTAACTGCTTGTCAAACATTTACATCTTTTCACATTCTCGTTAAATTATTTATTGAAAATTATTTTGAAAAAATATAGTACAATGTATTGCATAGTACTAATTTTATTTCATATCTTTGCATAGGATTATACTATGTTAAAAATTATACTATGAATGTTGAAAATGCAAAATCGCAAATGAGAAAGGGAATTCTAGAATTCTGCATTCTCGCACTGCTAAAAAACACAGACATGTATGCTTCTGACATTATTAACGAACTTAAAAAAGTAAAATTAATAGTCGTTGAAGGCACACTCTATCCTCTTTTAACGAGGTTGAAAAATGCAGGATTGCTAACTTACCGTTGGGAAGAATCGACCCAAGGACCACCCCGAAAATATTACAAAATAACCGACGAAGGGAATAATTTCCTCGTCGAATTAAACGCAACTTGGGAAGAACTTGTTGAAACGATAAACGAAATTAAAAAGTAAAAACATCAAAAAAAATAATATGAAACGTACACTAACTATAAATTTGAATAACTCGATATTTAATATCGACGAAGATGCTTACAACGAGCTTCAAAGTTATTTAACATCGTTGAAAAATCACTTTTCGAAAGAAGAAGGAGGCGACGAAATTCTTTCGGATATTGAATCCAGAATTGCTGAAATATTTAAAGAAAAAATAACTGAATTTAAACAGGTTATTGTTATTGAAGACATAAACAATATTATCGAAACCTTAGGACGTCCCGAAACCATTATCGATAATGACGAGCCAAATGAAGAACCAAAAACAAAACAAACAAAATCGAAAGAAAAACAACAAAAAAGAATCTACCGCGATACCGAAAGTCGAGTAATTGGTGGTGTCTGCTCTGGATTAGCAGCTTACTTCGACATCGACCCCGTTTTTGTTCGTGTATTAATGATTCTTACGTTTTTCTTTGCCGGCCCGTTGGTTTATATTTTACTTTGGGTAGCAATTCCTGCGGCAAGAACTACGGCTCAAAAACTTGAGATGAAAGGTGAAAAAGTAACGATTTCGAACATCGAAAAATCGATTAGAGAAGAACTTAATGATGTAAAAGAAAATTTTAAAAATTTCAAAAACACCAAGAGTTATGAAGGCTCAAAAAATGTATTTATGCAAATCATAAATGCTTTCGGAATAATTGTAAACTATATATTCAAATTTATTGTTGGAATCGTAGGCTTTGTATTTATCTTAATCGGGCTTGCTTTGCTACTATTATTATCAGGCTCATTTGTTTTCGATGGCTGGGGAATGGCAAATGTATCACTCCCTGATTTGTTGACTATTTTTGCTGAAAAATCATCCGTTACGATGGGTTCTATCGGTTTCTTCCTATTAGTTGGAATCCCTGTATTATCAATCATTTACGGTGGTATTAAAATGCTTTTTAATATAAAAATAAAAAATAAAGCGATTGGTTTAACTCTATTTATTTTTTGGTTTTTAGGTCTTGTCTTGTTTGCAACATCAGCTATATATGAATCGGCAAATTTCTCAAATAAAGAGTCTGTCATAACAAAACACAAACTCTCAGAAATAACATTTGATACTCTATATATCGATATAAATCAAAAATATTTATTCGAAGAAGAAAATTATATTTTATCAAGCGAAAAAATTAATATTGTAAATTCTGAAGAAAAGCTATGGATTGCAGCGTCTCCGACTTTAATCATTAAGGAAAGCGAAACAGATTATTTTGAACTCGTGGAAAAAAAACAAGCACACGGAAAAAATAAAGATATTGCACTTGATAATGCCTCAAAAATAGAATACAATTGGACAATAAATGATTCTCTCATATCATTCGATAACTATTTTAAGATTAAAGAACCTGGCAAATGGCGAGGACAAGACGTAAAATTGATTCTAAATGTTCCAAAAGGGAAAACAATCTTTACTAAAAATAATGTTAAACTTTTACTTAACCAAACTTACTATTATAGCGAAAACAACATACTTGTTGACGATTTGCTTGATAAATTTTATATCGTTAACCATTAAAATATCATTTTAAAATTTAGGGGAATCAATTTTTAAATAAAACCAACGGATTAGCGGTATGTTTTTTTATGCCGCATATCGGTTCGCCCTTATTTTTCGGTCTTTGTAAGCCAATCTATTGCGTTTATTTTTTTTATTCCGTTATATGTCCCTGTGTCGTAGTCCATTGTGATTAAGAATTTTTCGTGATGGTCTGCAATACTATCAAATGGAGCTAACTCACGTTCTAAAGTTGTTGCGTTTTGTACTGTTTGCGCAACTTGTATGTATTGTGTAAAACCTTCGTTGTTGCGAACAACAAAATCAACTTCCAAATTGTTGGTTTTTCCTATCCATACTTGGTTGTTTCTACGTTTTAGCTCAAGATAAATTATATTTTCAAGTAAATGTCCTGCATCGTTTGCCAATTCTTTTCCAATTAATGCATTGCGAAAACCTAAATCCACCAAATAGTATTTTTCAAGAGTTGCCAAATGTTGTTTCCCTTTGATGTCGTAGCGGTTTACTTTATAAAACAAATAGGCTTCAACCAACGTGTCAACGTACTTTGACACGGTTTTGTTGTCAATTTTCTTTTTGTTCGTTGTTAAAACTTTGGCAATGTTCCCTGCTGAAACACTTGAACCAACTGAATCTATTAAGAAGTTTACAACTTCCTGATAGGATTCTTCGGCATAAATAGTATAACGCTTAGAAATATCGTTGTCGTAAATGTTTTTAAAAACCATTTGCAAATATTCATTTGCAAAATGATTTCCATCTGCCGAAAGTCTTATAGCTTCGGGAAAACCACCAGTACGCACATATTCAGCAAAAGCACGATCGGGGTTTGTGGGTTTACCCGTGAACTCTAAATATTCAGCAAAAGAAAAAGGCAATACATTTATTTCATAAGCTCTACCTGTGAGCAAAGTTGCCAATTCGCTTGATAACAAAAATGCGTTTGAACCTGTAACATACAAATCTATGTTTGGGTGAACATACAAGCCTTCCAACAGTTTTTCAAATTCGGGAACATTTTGCACTTCGTCTATAAACACATAATTGGTTACGCTTTTTTTGAGATGCTTAATGATGTAATCATAAATCTCCTTCCAATTTTTTTCTGCTAAAAATCTAAAATCGGGCATATCCATATTGATTGCCAAAATGGAAACTTTGCCGTTTTCTTTTCGCAACAAGTCTTGAAATTGTGTCATTAAAGTTGATTTTCCACAACGTCTAACGCCAGTGGCAACCTTAATTAAATTCTTGTCTTTAAGTACACTAAGTGTATCTAAGTACCGTTTACGTGCTATTGTTTGCATAGGGCAAAGATAAATAAAATTCCTAAAACTATTCAAAAATAAAATCTTTTAGGAATTTAATCGTTGATTTATAGTGTTTTTAAATAACTTAGTCTTTGTGAATTAAATTTCATCTGTTCAATGTCATAAACGATAACGATGAGTGTAGCAGAAGGGATTGCGGGCTTCATTCCTGTCAAGTTAAACAAAAGTTGAAGCGGGCTACAACCCTTGAATTTACTACTGAAACCCTTATTGGCTATACCGTGTGTTATGGGCATGTGCTTTTTTACGTCAATATTTCTACTCCAATACTTAATAATAATGCTTCATACTGTTCATTATCCTTTTCTTTGATTTTGTCCAATATGAATGTTGCCGTTTTTTTCATTTCTGGTATGTCAATTGGCGTCATACTTCGTTCAAACAAGCCTTCTAAATGCGAAAACTCATTATTAATTCTGTCTGTCATCGTAGAAGCCTGTCTATTGTTGCCAAAGAATTTTGTTAGTTTTTCAATTTGGTCATTAGCATTTGGATATTTATAATACAGAAATGCTTCTAAAAATTTCCGTGTATTATTGCCAAAGTTGTAAAACAAGTTGTGTTGATTTTCATCATCTGCATCGGCAGTTGAACACATATAAATCTGATGAAAAAGGAAATTAAACTCTGTTACATAGTCTTTTAAATATCTTGGCATTAGCCTAATTCTGCCGTTATCTTTTTCTCTTGAAATCAAAAAATAACTACATTGATTTTTGTTTAATGCACTTGGTAAACGTTTCAAGTATTTCAGAAAATCAAGATTATGAGTAGAAATGAATATTTGTTCAAACTCTTGTTTTGCAATAATTTCAGCGTTAATAAGACTGTAAACGAAAAAAATATGATTGCTATCTAAACTTGAAATAGGGTCGTCAATCCAAATAATTGGTTTGCTTCCTTTCGTTTCAACGTCTTCAAGTTTAGCCATAAAATAGCAGAACGCGATTAAACTACATTCGCCCTCACTTAAGTGGTGAGCTTTCTTTCCGTTTCTAACAATTTCAAACCGTATTTTTTTGTCTGTTTCTTCCTTCGCTTGTAGTGTTAAAAAGTCGTGTCCAAAAAAGTTGTTTAAATATTCGTTTACTTTTAACGCTCCTTTTTCTTCGTCTTTCATCAAACGTTCTTTATCTTCAATCTGTGCGATTTGCTGTTTGATTTTATCATCAATCATTTTTTTGTTTTGCGCTTCTGTATCAGATGTCGTTTTTAAATTTTTTATTCTTGCTATTACATTCGTGTATTGAATTGTTGCTACAAAGTCGCTGACTTCTCGTAATCGCAATAATCTTTTTGCTTCGGTTTGTTCGTCTGCTAATGACTTGCTGAAATCGTTTGATTGAGTACGGAAACTTTCAAACGTTGTCCAACAATCATCAAGTTGTTTACTGTTGTCAGTTATATCAACAAACGTTTTTGAATTTAATAGGTCGTCCTTTCGTTCTTGAAGACTTGATTTAACTCGATTTAATTCAGATTTCAGGTTGTCAATCGCTAGTTGTCTTTGTAAAATTAAAGTGTCTAAACCTTGATGAAATTTAGAGTAGAAAACATTTTTATTAATCGGCAGTAGTGTATCAACATTGCGAATTGAATTTTCAATTCCAGAAATTAATGTGTCAATTTCCTTTTCCAATTTTTCGGATTCTTCGTCAAAATGGCTGTCAAGTTCATTCCAACGCTTTTGAGAAATATCATTGCCGCAAAATGAACATTGTTCAAGTTTATCTTTGTGTAGTTGTCGTCCTTCTTTTACCCAACGATTTAGAATTGCATCTTTTAAAAGTTGTTCGATTTTGTTGGAACTACTAATTGATTTTGTAATAAGTACTTTTGCTTTTGTGTTCAGCGTGTTTAAATCCAAATTTGGTTTTACAATTGGGAGAATATCTGCATTTGCTCTTTCATTAAGCAAATTAAGTTTTTTAATTACCTCGTCATCTGTTAGTGGATGAAATGAAGTTGCTAAAACTGTTTCAATATCCGTTGAAAGTTTTGCAGTTGTATAGTTTTGGTCGCCAAACTTGTCTGACTTGTATTTTATTCCTGTGTTTCTATCTAATGCCTTTGTTGATAATTGTTGGTTTAGCGTATGATTTTCCGTATGATATGCTCGCAATGCTGTTGTTGCTATTGTAGAAGCGTTTTTGAGTTCAAGAAAAAATCCGCTTTCACTCCCGACGTCATTACTTCCCAAATCATTTTTTAGTTGTTGTATTTCTAGTTCAATGGTTGCGTTTCCTCCAATTATTGCAAATGGTGTAATGCTTTCATCTGAATTTGCAATAAAACGAAGATTTTCTCTTACAAAGTCTTCATTAAATACTCTAATCTTTTTTCCATGGGCAGTTAAATTGCTTGGTGTACTATCTGCAACGTCTTTAATGCTGACTTCAAATTCTGGGTTTTCGTATTTGTCAGAAATCTTTCCTGTCTCTAATGCTCTAACTATTCGTGAAAGTGTTGTTTTTCCTGAATAATTTCGGCCGTAAAAGATGTTAATTGGTTTAAATAAAACGACATTATTTCCATCATCTCTAATTGTCGTGTCCCAATTGAAATTTTGGAATACCGCTAAATTTTTTATTGTCTTAAATTTGGTTATCATTTTAATTTAGCATTTTCTGTGTGTAAGTGCGGTCTTTTAGCATTGCCCATAACGTCAGTTCGTCTAAAAACCACCTATTTGTTTTAATTTTTGACTAAAAATAAGGCGATTTAACGAGAGATAAAAATATTCAGACAATAATTTATTCCCCAAATAGGGTTTGTTAAAATTCATGTTTTGGTGTCTCAAAACTCCTGTAAGTTTAAACCATCTACAAACAAATCGATTAATCTTACATCATTGTCCTTCGAGACTGTTTCATCTACCGAAACCGGAAATATAAATGTTTGTTCTCTGTTTTTTCCTAATATGTATTTCATATTATAAATATACCTAATAATCAGAATATTAACAAATTTAAAATACGATATGTTGCTGATTGTTAATAACTTAAACTTTTATTAACACTTGGGGTTATTAGACAGTCTGACGGTTGCGTGTATGAGTAGTGGCGGACTTCGGAGCACTTTCCTATCAAGATACACTGAACTTGATGCGAGGCAGAACACTCGAATACGCTACAACCCCCGCCATTACTTATACACGATGTTGTGTGCTGTGTTTATTTATCATTTTCTGAAAGGTAGTAAAAAACCATTTTAGTCTTTTGATAATGTGCAAGATAAGATATATAGAAAGAATTATTGCAAGTTTGTCGTGAATCTCAATGAATCCTTTCCGTAGCATTTCATCGCCATTCAGCAAATCTATAAACCAAGGTATTAATCCGGTAATTGCAACCAAAACAAAAAGTAACGATAGAATCAAAACTTGTTGGTTTTTTATAATTAGTTTTTTTGTAATCACAACTTTGTACCATTTCCAATGCTGGTAAACATGATAAATCATTAATAGAGAGAGTGCCACAATTGAGATTTTATGAATAGCAGACCAACCTTGGTAATTTATTCCGAACACATAGTCATTTAATGCAATATTACCATGATTACCCATATGGTATTTTACTTGAATCAACATTCCAGAAAATACAGTTGCAATTCCCAAAATAAATAGCCCAAGATTAATTATGAACCAATTAATATTTTTTCCCATTAGTATAACCTCCTATTCCTTACTTAATTTACTTATTGCGCCTGTCTTACAAATTTTCACACACTTCATACAACCTATGCATGAACTTCCATTGACAAATCGGATATGTTTGTGCCACGGCAGATTTATCCGACCAATCACGTTATTAGTGCACACGTCCAAGCATTTCCAACATGCTTCACATTTTTTTGTATCAAGCAAAACAAACGCTGTGTTTGTAGGCTCTCGTTTAAAGAATCCTTGTCTCATATTATATTTTTTGAGCAAAATTCCTCAAAAATTCGCCTTGCAACGATAACAATTGTTAAGAAATGAATCTTACTTTCTATTTCGTATCCTGCTGAGCGAAATTGGAGTTATGCCTAAATATGAAGCTATGTAATGTTGCGGAATGCGTTTAATTATTTCCGGATGGGTTTTCATTAAGTCCTCATAGCGTTCACGAGGTGTATCTTTTATTCGGGATATAAAAAGTTGAGCATAATTTTTAAATCGTTGAAAAATGTAATCCTGAAATCCATTTTTGAGCGTTGGGTATGTGTGCATAAGTTCTTCAAAAGTATCTTTTGTAACCGAAATAATCCACGATGTCTCTAGACTTTCTATACCGAACAGACTTGGCTCGTTGTCCATGAAACTTTCGATAGAAGCGACAGCTTGTCCTTCAAAAAAAAATTGCGTTGTAACGTCTTTCCCGTCTTTGTTGAACCATTGACGCAAACATCCCTTTTTCACAAAATGAATATAAGAAGATATTTCGCCCTCGTTAAGAAGAATAGTTTTTGGAGCAATTTCCTTTTCGATGAACGAATCTCGAATCTCTTCCCACTTAATGCTATCTTTTTTTATTTCGATTATAAATCTATCAAACATAATTATATCTGTTCTGTTTTTTCAACATAGCACACAACGTTGACAGTATGAATAGTAAGGACTTGCAGCGATTTCAGTTTCAAATTTTGCGTTGGTTTCTTTCTTATTCATAAGCTCAAATTTAGCAATAAAACCTTATTATTTATACTGTGGGTTAGCACCAGCTTTTTTTTATTTTTTCGTTGTTGTCCAAAATGTTCGTATTGTTAAGTCAAACGGGCTCCATTTACCAAAATAATCATCTTTGTCACGATAATATAAATCAAAGTTGTCTGAAAGAGATTTATTGCAAGTAATTAAAAGTTCAATAGTTGTCCAAGAGCCACCTACATTTTCTAAAATAAATTTTTCGTTAGGATACTTTTTCTTTATCTCTGCTTCAATTGATTTAAAAATCTTTTCGTCTTCGTCCAAACAGTCTTTCGTTTCTTCTTTGCATTTATAAGTAAATCTAAAACTTCCTTCATATTCAGTCAAAAGCGGTTCAGGAGTCATAATAAGTGTTGGGTCATTAAGAATGCTTTTTCTAAATTCTCTTGCTTCCAGAATTGTCGTAAATGAGTGTCTTTGGCTATAAGGTTTTTTTAGCTTTCCATAGAATTGTCTTAGTAAGTTTGGATCAAAATAAAAATACCCTTTATCTGTTGCAATTTCTTCACAGTTTAAGTTAATTGAAAATGATTCGAGAATTTGTCCCTGTCTACATAAAAAAATATTGTAGTGATAACCACAAGCATACATTTTCCCCGGCTTTTCAAAAGTCCAGACCTTTTTGAATTCGTTTAATACACTTACATCATCGGTATAAAACTCACCAATACTATCCCTTAGTGAACTTTTATCACTTTCAGAAAATGTCCCAAGAATATAATAGTCACCATTTTCGAAGTCATAGTCCTTCAAAAGTTGAGTCTGTCCGAAAGTCGAAACTGTCAGAAGCAGAAATGTGATATGTAGTAATGTCGTCTTCATAAAGTTGGTGCTAACGTTCGAGGCTAAAAGCTGGCGGGCATTTCGGAGCACTTCACTGTCAACCTGCAATAAAGTTTTTTAGAAGTAATACCGTTCAAATTACCACTTCCTGCCCGCTTGATTTTAGCCTTTGTTACCGCCTGGTGTACTGTCTTCCAGTCTTGTAAACCATTGTCTTTATTCAGCTTCTGTGTCATTGTCATTTTACTTTCTTTTTTCTGTCGGCTCGTGTGTCAGCGTTTTTTATTTTTTTTAAGTGTCGGCAAATTTTTTAAACAATTTCTCTCGGTGCATTGGCTTTGCAAGCTCTTTGACAATGCTTTGGTTGTAGCGTTAGCTTGTGTGGCTTTGGCAATGTGCTTGCAAATGCGTTGGCTCATTAATTATGGTTTTATATCTTCATACGAATTCACAACCCTTTTATGTAGACCAAACTTTGTGGTGTAATAGCGTTGTTCAATTCCGTAAATAATTTCCTTCAAATCTTCTTCTGTTTTGATTTCAAAAGCATTATTCTTGAAAACTACTTTTTTACAATACTCCTGAATATAAGTTATCATTTCCTTTTTCTCCTTCTTGTTGTAACTATTCAAAGTTTTCATAGCTAGTGTAATTCTTTTTCTATTTGCTCTTTTTACAGCATCCGCATTATATCCGTCCTCTAACTTTATGAAATCGTTTTCTAAAAATTCTTCCGTTTCTTCTTGCGTTGCCTCTCGAAATAATTCTTCAATTCCATTAAAGATACTCTGTACTGAACTTAGATTTTTAAAATAAAGAATGTCCTCTTGCTTATCGTAAATAGCATCTGAATAATGGGTTATGACAATTATCGGTTCATTCTCTATAAAAGTAATGTCGGCAGAAAGTGATATGAATTTTTTCTTTACTAATTGTCCTGCCGTTATTTTTTGGAAAAAATATTTACTGTCCTGTACGGCACACAAGTATTGGATGTCGCTATATTTTTTAGGTTCTATTTGCATATATTCAACAGCAACAAATTTCTTTTTCAAAAAGTCAATACAGAAATCTTGTTCTGAAAAATTTTCAATAGCATACCATTCTTCTTCCTCTAACTTATAGGTTGGGCTGTATGGTTTTACATTGCCTAAATCTTTTGGGGTTGAAAAGAATGTTTTGCCCGAAAGCACTTTAAAAAAATCCCCGTTTTTGCCTTTTGTCTTAGCTAATAGATGATTCATATTTTCTTTTTTTCTTTGTCAATAAAAGTAAAATCGTTAATGCGTTTTAGTTTTGGAAATTCAAGTTTGCTAGGGTCTTTCAGTTTCTTTCTCGTTATCAAAAATATTTTGATGTTGTTTGCTGTTGTCAAATAATAAAAGTGATAACGGAAAATCAGAAATAATGGATTGAAATAAAGTGTCTGCGAAAGAAATGTAAATAGGAACAGAATTGCAAAAACAAAAATTAGTGTGTCGCAATAAGGAACGCTTAACGCAACAAAGAAATAACCCAAATAGCTTGGCAGAAAAGCATTGTTCGCCTGTTCAATTTCCTTGATTGCTGAAACTCCGTTTTCCTTTTCAATGCTGTCGTTTGCCAACCATTTTGAAAAAAGCAAACTCAAAAAGGTCAGTAAAACTGGTATAAGAAAATAAAATGAGTAAGACACAAAGTGAGGAAGGTCTGCAAGTCGCCACCACAAAACATTTAAAACTTTTTGTGTCTTGACTAAATAAACCACCAGTATTAGTGATGTGGCATTAAATGTAAGGAAGAGTCTAAATATTAAATTAACCATTTATTCTTGCATATTATTTGTTTTCAATAGTCTTTATCTTAGATGTATTGTAGCCAATACTTTCAAGTTTCTTTTTTCTTTCTTCAGTTGTTCCCTTTGTAATAATCTTGTAAAGCCAATCATATAAACCGCCATATTCCTTATCACTTTGCTTTACTTCAAAATGACCGTTTTTCTGATAAAAATCTTGAAGCATTTTAACTTTCAAATCAAATTCATGCTCCTTTGTATTCCAAATGAAACCTAATTCTTCAAGCAACTCCTTTCTGTGTTCAAGCAATTTCCCTCTTGAATAGTTGAGTCTTTGGTCATTTACCCATCTGCCTATTTTTTTATAATCATTGTTTAACTGTGATACATTGCAAACCCCAAACTTTTCTTTATAATGGGCTAATTGTTCAAGCATTTCAAACCATCTTTCATCGTCTGGAGAACTACTGGTAGCCTCAGGATTCCAATTGAAATCAATATCATCTAATCGTTTAATCTGCTCGTCTGATAATTCGTTATTGCGTTTTTTCATTCGCTGTTGCAGAACCCATGTATAAAGAGTATTATCTACGTATGAACTGGTTATATGTGAACTTTTGGTTTCTTTAAATACAGTCAATAATTGGGAGTATTTATTATTCCAAGCTTCCATCCAAACCTTTGTCCTGTCAACTTCCCACTCAAAACCAAGAAATTCCAATTTATTTATTTGGTCATTATTTAGTTTGCCTTGTTTGTAGTATGCTCGTTGTCTGACAACAAAGTTTGCCAATGGCTTATCATCCTTATAATCCCTCGGGACATTACAGTTTCCAACTTTCATTTTAAAGTTCAACAATCTCAAATAGTTTGAATCCCACGAATTACGTTCTATTTCTGGTTTTTCAATTTTTTGTTTCTGCTCCCTACCTTGTCCATAATATTTAATTCCAAAAGAATACCCGATATTTGAAAGTGCTTCTAATTGTTCGGTAGTCAACTTCTCTTGTTTCTTGAGTATTCGCTGGTATCTTAACCATTGTAAAAGGTCAGAATTATCTTTGTCGTTTCCTTTAATGAAAAAAGTTCCTGTTTCTTTAAAGTACTCTTGTAGCTGTGATAATCTTGTAAACCAATCATCTTTGATTGAATTTTCATCATTGCCTTTTCTGCCCCGAAAATCAAGTTCAAAAGAATATCCTAGTTCTTTGAATTTTTCAAGTTTATCATTTTCAAGTTTATCTTCTTTGTATAAAATACGTTGATACCTTACCCAACTTAATAACGGTAGTAATTCTTTATCATCTGATGGAATGAAAAAAGTTTGATTGTTTAAATAATATTGTTGGAATTCTGCAAATCTCATTTCCCAAGGTGATGGTTTATCTTCTTTCTCAACTGGATTTAGCTCATTTGAAATTGAATTTAAAGATTTACCTCGAAAATTTAAACTAAAAGAATATCCAATATCAAGCAATTGCTTTTCCTTATTAGCACCTAACATTCCTGTATTGTAAAGACTTTTCTGATAACGTAACCAGTTACCAAGTGTTTGATTTGTTTTGTCTTTATTTGGAATTAGAAATGTTTTGTTTTTATCAAAGTAAGCTTTTAGGTTGTTCAACATTTCAAGCCACTCATTATCAATTTCATTATTTTTTATTCGAACGCCCTTGCCTCTGTAATTAATTTCAAATGAATATCCAATATTTTTTAGTTTTTCTATTTTCTCATCACTCAATTTCTCTTGTTTGAATAAGGATTTCTGATAGCGAATCCAACTCAAAAGACTTTTATTTTCTTCGTCATTTTGAGCTATATAAAAACTACCTGTATTTTCAAAATAATCTTTTAATTTTTGAAGGTTACTATTCCAGTTTTCAACATCATCTGTGCTAAAAAAATCATCCAATGAAAATTTAATTTCTTCAAGCCAAGAAAGTTTTTCTTCCGACAAATTGCCTTGTAATTGCAAACTTCTCTGATGTCTGAGCCAAATTATTAAACTTTTATAATCAGGGTCATTCCTTGGTATATTATAATCGCCATATAAGTCAAAATAATCCGATAATTCAGATAATCTATCAGACCAAACTATAAGTCCTGCATCACTGCCAGATTGTGATTGAAATTCAAAATTGAATTCAATTGAATTCAATTTCTGTAGTTTTTCTTCTGTCAAACTTTCTTTATTCTTTCTTTGTTTGTTACGCCATTGATATAAAGAAAAATCTTCGGCTTGCTTTACATTTGAATTGCCATTTTTATCATAGTATTCTTTTAATTCATTAAACCTGTCATACCAATCACCTTTAACAGCATTCCACAAAAAACCAAGTTGATTTAATTCTTTTAATTCATCTTTCTTTATAGTTCCAATCCCTTTTAAAACAACATTCCCATTACTATCTATCAGGCCTTGTTTATATAATACACGTAATCTATTAACCCAACGACCTAAATCTTTATATTCTTCACTTCCTTGAGTAGGAACTTTTACATTTCCGTTTTTCTCCTTGTACTTTAGCAGTTCTGGATAGTATTTTTTATAACTATTCTTTGGATCCCAATCAAATAATATTTCTTCTAATAAATTGATTTGCCAATCAGAGAGTTTACCCTCATTATATTTTACTCTTTGGTCTTTACACCATGTCCCTAATTTATCATTATCCTTTATGTATCTTGCTGGAACATCAGAATTCCCATTTTCCTCAAAATATTCTTGCAGTTTTTTATATCTGATTTTCCAAATTTCATCTAAATCTGTTATTTCTCGTCTGTTCTCTCCTTTCCAATCAAAACCGATTTCATTAAGACGTTTAATTTTTGAACTCTCTAGTTTGCCTTCATAATAAGACTTCCGAAGATTACCAACCCAATGATAAAGTTCTGAATAGTCAGTATTTTTTTTAGAAATTGTTGAATTACCATTTTTCTCAATATAATCTTTGATTTCAAGAAAACGGAGTTCCCAGTTTGAGCTTGTTTTTTCAATAATTTCATCAAACAAAACATCACGCACCTTTTCTTCAATGCCTTCAAGTTTGATTATTTTTTCAATTTTAGAATCAGGAAAATCAATTCTTATTCGTGAATTACTCCGTTTACCTTTTTTAAATGCAATTTCATTGATTTCAGCACGAAGCCTCTCGTCATGGTCGCAAAGCGACCTAATTACCTGAATTAAATGTTCAAATATTGGTTTCTTTTTTATTTCCGCTTCAACGTCTTGGTCTTCGTGATGAAAAATTGGAACTACAATAAAACCCTCTTTCTTAATTCCGCTTGGGTCAAGTCGCAATGCTCTGCCAGACGCTTGCACTATATCAATAACAGAAGTTTTAGGGTCGCAGAAATATATTAAATCAATTGAAGGAACATCAACACCCTCTGTTAAACACCTTGCATTTGAAACAAGGCCTTTTGGACTTTCTTTAAAATTTTGCAATGTTTTAGCACGAACTGTTGTTGTTTGGTTTCCATTAACACTTTCAGAAAACATATCAGAGAAAAGCTCCTTTTGCCTTATTGCAAATTTTTGTGCGTTATCTACTTTGCTATGAAATGAAATAGAATGAAAAGCACCATAATTATTCATGACTAATTCCAAAGCATAATTATTTGCTAATTCTTCAGCATTATAATTGCCAAGATACTGTCGTTCATCAATATATTTTTTTACTTGTAAATCCGAAACGCCAATTCCGATAATTTTATAATCAACCAGTATTTTTCTAGAAATAGCATCCCCAAAAGTCATATGATATGCCTCGTCACCATATATTATAGGATTACTCATATCGCAAAATAATTTATAATCCTCTCCGAGTTTTCTTTTTAGTTTTTTTGAAACAATTTTTGGCGTTGCAGTCATGTAAAGTCTTTTCCTTGCAGGCAAATTTATGTCATAATGAACAAGTGTAAAAGTATTCTTGTCTTTACTACCAGCAGTTCTATGGGCTTCGTCACAAATGACTAAATCGAAATAAAAACCCTGTGTTTTTTTAACAGCATTTACAATAACCTCTATAGATTGGTAAGTTGAAAAAACAACCTTATCGCCTTCTTTTAATAGAAACGTTTTTACTTTTTCAATATCAGTAGTAACTCTACCAATTTCATAGGTATGCAAAATAACATTATCAGCATCTCTTTTGTTGCTATCTTTATCAATATCCTTTTCTGAACAAACACAGATATAACTATACAAACTGTTTTTATGTCTTGCCCAATCGTTTTTTATTTGCTTTAACAAAGCAAGTGAAGGCACTAAAACTAATGTTGTTTTAGGCTTCATTACTTCTTTAATCCATAACGCAGTTACAGTTTTACCAGCGCCACAAGGTAATATTAATTGACCTCTGTCATTTTCTTCAAAGTGTTGAATAACCTTATCAATAGCATCTTTTTGATGTTCTTTTGGCGAGTGCTTTTTTAATTCTTTCGGTTGATTACCGTTCGCCAATTCAAGAATATTTCTAAAAACAGCTGGTTCGATTGAATTTAGCTCGTCAAAAGCTATTTGCTCAAATTTTTGAAATGCCTTTGCAACATCTGCCGTACCGGATGCGTTTGTAAAAACAATAATTTTATGGCAGTTAGTTCCAAGCCCAAAAACATGAGCTATTTTATCACCACGCCAGCTTAATGTTTTTGTTTCGTCATTTGTAAATTTACACTGAACCGCATAATAATTATCATCCTTGTCAACAAGTAAAAGGTCTATACCATGGTCAATGGGAGGTAAAGATAATTTTTTTGAAATTTCTAATGATATTTCGTTATATAACCAAACTGTTTTATATAAGTCCGATTGCCTTGGGTCAGTTTGCAAGTAGTATTTTGTGAAAACTTCAAATATTTTACCTGCTTGCGTTTTTTTTGTAGTATTTTCGGTTTGGGAAGTATTGTATTTTTCAAGCTTAACCTTTAAGTCAGACCAATTTTCTACACCATTTAATAATTCAATTAGTATTTGATTCTCTTTATTCATAGCTAATTCGTGTGTGTCGGCAAGATTGCACTCTTTGACAAAGCTCTGGTTGTAGCGTTGGCTCGTGTGGCTTTGGCAATGTGTGCAATGTGGGTCTGCAATTGTTTTAAAAAATGTGCGGTGGCAAAAAAATAAAAAACATTGGGTCGGCTTGAGTGTCGGCTCTCTGGTCTTGTCAATATTTCGTTTTTCTGTCCTTTCACAATGGTTTACTATTCAATTTTTCTATGTCGTTGTCTGTCTCCTACACTTGGCGGTAACGGTCGAGGCTATATGCAGTAAGGGATTGCGGGCTACTTTCCTGTCCACCGACACGAAATTTTATGCGGGGCAGAATGCTTGAATTACCTCTGAAACCCTTATTGCATATAGCCTTTGTTACCAACTGGCCTTCTTTCTTTTCAAGCGACATACCTTTAATATTTACAGTCTGTTCTGTCATTCCTTTGTTGTCTGTCTGGTTGTGCGTTTGCAAAGTTTTATTTTTAAAAAGTGGGGATGATTTTTTGTTTTTCTTTGCGGGTTGGCAAAGCAAGCTCTTTTGCAAACTTTGGTTTGCGGGATGGCATTTAGCGGTTTGCAAATGTGCTTGCTTTACGTCCGGCATTGTTTAGTTAAATTTCCCTGTAATTTGTGAAATATCAAAGTTTCCATTAATTTCCTGTACTTCAATTTTGCCGAGTAAAATGTCAAAAAAGAAATTCCTTATTTTATCAAAAGTCAGCGTAACAGGTTCTCCTTTAGCATTAACACCTAAGTCATAATTTTTAAGCAATTGAGAGCCTAAACTTGCTGCTGTTAACAAGAAATGATTTTGAAATTTATCCATGTCCAATAAGTCAGCAGCCAAAACTTTACCAACAACAGTATAACTCCTTAATGTTTTCTGAGTTTCTTCATTTGTAAGTGTTGTCTTAACTTCGTCAAATTCAAGATTCATTTCTATTTTACCTGAATTAGCTGTCTGTTTCATGCCTTTATAAAGTGAACCCAAATCAGCTAAACTTAAATTGAAGAATTTTGTACCTGGTATCATTACAATTTTCTCAATTGAAAAAGCACTTGGCAATAATAACCAAACTGCTTGTGAAGCCTTAATTGACGGAGTATTAAAAGTACCAACAATTGAATTTGTAATGTCAATATTTTGAGTTGCAAATACGCCACCAATAACAACGCAATTCTGTAAAATAATTTCATCAGCGTAAATACTTCCTGCCACAAACGCATTGTAAAGCGTAACACTTTTAGCATTTATGTCTGAATAAAACATAATATTACATTTTGGTGCTCTGGAAACAATAGAGTTAGCTGAACCAACGCTCTTTTTGAAAGAGATATTGCCAGTTGCTTCACTGTTTACATATAATTCAAGTTGTGTAAAAACAGCACCTTTAATTTCAGAATCACCTTGTTGAATTTCTAGTTTATGGGCATAAACTGCACCCTCAATAACTGAGTTTCCTTGAATTGTTATAGTTCTGTCAAGTTCAGCTATTTTTTCAGGTAATATTGAGCCTTTCACCAAATTATCTTTAAGTTGGATATTAGTCTCATTAAAACGAAGTTCTTTTAATTCATTCATATTTTTAAGTTTTAAATGTTTTGAAAATTAATTACTTTCATTGAGCCAAGATTGGCTATTTTCTGAATCATCTCTTTGACTCTTACAGCATGTTGGTCACCAGAAGAATAAGACTTATTTAACTCAGAGTTAAAATACAAATTCAAATTGTCATTATATTCCTTGGGTATGGCACTCCATGAATTTGAAGTTTCAGAGAATTGTTCAATTATTTCGCTTTTCTTAGTATTTTCTTGTAAGGCAGTTAAAAATGTTGGAATAAACAAATTCTTACCAATCTGATTTTTTTCGTTATTTGTTTCAATGAAACAAACAGGTGAAAATTTTTGATTATCGGTATTCTCATTCAACATACATTGTTGAATAGTATTGTTTAACTTTTTCTGTTGCCACAAAAATACTTTTGCTTGATTTAGAGTGTCTAAAGCTCTTTTCTTTGCTATAGAAGTACTGATTTTTGTGTGTAGATTGCCACTTTCACTGCCAAAAATTGTTGCTGTGTTAACCATGTCATTTTCAGAAGTCCTTTTTTTCTGACTATCTGTTTCTTTTTTAAACACGAAAGTAGGTTTATCCAACTCATAAACGCGATTTGACAACTCATTATTCAAGTCATCAAAAATCTTAACATAGCGGCTGGAAATTCTGATATAATCGCCTTCCATTTGTTTTTTCTTTGCAAGACATGATTGAGCCAACTCTTTCAGGTGCATTAGTTGAGCATCAATATTCTGTGAAAGTTCAGCAACCTGCTGACTTATTTCAGAACGGATATAACCAAAAAAACCTGAAATGATTGTACTTGCAACTTTTTTAGAGTTTTTATCTATGGATACTAACTGTGCTGCTTCGGTTGCAACAACTGCTCCAGTTAGAAGATTGACATTAGTATTACAATTTTCAACACTATTATCAAAAGGAACTGTATCAACATTGATATTTACATCTACGGGGACATTTTCCACATAATCAACAGTAACAGTCATGCTACCACCACTATCAGATTTGGGATATGAAACAGTCTTTGATTTTGAACCTCTGACTGTAATTGTCTCATGATATTTTCTAGTATAACTCATATCTTTATCGTTTAAATGGTTTGATAATTATTAGACTGGAATAATTGCATTGCCAAATCCTTAACCCGTTGTGATTTAGATGAAGAAGATAGTAATTTGCTAAATTCACTTTTAATTTCGGAATTAGAAACCGACTTTTGAGACCATTCAACTTTATTAATTTCTGCATAAGCAGTATTCTGAATGGCAGATTTGGAAAAATTATCTAACTCTACATCCGAAACAATAATCTCAAGGTTTTTACTATCAGTTTTATCTCTGTTACATTCACAAATAACTACAGGAATGTATATTGTTGCTGTCCCTGTGTATCTGTTGTCGTTGATTAGAATTTGGTCAGTAAGTTTTTTTTGTGTATTCATTTCAAAAAGAAAACTTCTCATGGAGTTGATTACATTAAGTCCTCTATGCTTAATATTAGAAGCAACAATTTTCTGGCTCAAAGAAACAGATTCCAATTGTGTAATAGGGATTGTTGCAGTCAAGTATTTAGTTCTATTAGAAACCTTATCTACTTCTTTAACTGCAAAATCAATTGTTGGCTTGTCAAGTTCAAAAACTCTTTGTTTTAAATTTGCATTTAGACCATTAAACAATTTAATGTACCGCCCTGCAATCATATTATAATCACGTTGCATACGATTTTTAATGCTTAATAAAGCATTTTTTTGTTGAACCAACTGCATTAAATGAGAATCAACATCGCTTTGGAGCTTAGCCATTTTTTGCGATATTTGGGAGCGTATTAGCGAATAAAATCCTTTATTCACATTGTTGCAAACATGATCAGCTGCTTTTTCTTCTGCAAGAATTACAGCGGTTTGCATAGCCACAACAGCACCAGTAGTAGCGTTCACATGATGCGAAACACTTCTGATTTCTTCTGCCATTGGCTTTGTGTCTACCGTATAATTAAATGTTGCCATAATTTTAAAATTTTAAATGAGTTAATTGTTTTTCTTTTCTTCATCATCTTCATCCTCATTGTCTTCCTCTGAATCATCATCACTATCCTCATTTTCTTCATCGGAATTTACCTCATCTAAATCTTCTTCGGCATCATCCTCGCCTTTTTCCAATTCATTATTTTCCTCTTCATTAACACCTTCTTCATTGGTTTCTTCGGCAGTAGTTTCATTTTCTAAATCAGATTTTTCAACAACCTCATCAGTTGAAATTTCTTCAACATTTATATTATCCGTTTTTTCGGAATTTAAATCACCTTCAATTTTGATATCTTCTTCAAAGGCTTTTTCAACAATAAGGTCTTCATCAAGTTCTCGCAATGTGTTTTTTGCAATACTTGGTAAATTTAATGAGATGTGATCATAAGTCATATCTTCCACATTAGGTTTTGGTGGCATCTCAGATGTTTTAGCAAACAATGGATTTACAGTAATTAATGGTTTTCTCCTTTCATCAAGTTCATGCACTTCACTGCTTGCAACGGCAATATCTTTTGAATTTCCATCTCTAAGTAAAGCGTCATAATAATCTATATGCTCAAATTTACCTGCTTTAACATCAATGTCCTCCTTTAATCGTTCCATATAATTTTCAAAATCCATCTGAACATTTTGGAATTCTTTTGATTGTAATTCAAAAGCAGCAAATACTTCCGCAGAATTTTCAGTAGCTGTTACAACAGTTGAATCAAGCGACCCTCCAGATTGAGCCATACTATCTTCTGTTTTCTTTAATGAAGTTAAGGTATTGTACGCTGCAACATAATCTCTTAAACTAGCACGCATTAAATTGATTAAATCAGCACTCTCAGCTCTGTTTCTTCCATAAAAATCCTCTGTGTCTTGATGCCATTTATTTAAGTAGCTAATTTTTTGGTCTTTAATATGGTTGTATATTTTCAAACGCTCAATTCTTGTTTCATTCATTAAATTTTGAACAATAGGAGCAACAATTTCTTCATGAATTTGATGCACCCCGAATGGGAAATTTGTTGTACTACCATCTTCTGCTGTCCATGTATCTGAAAGTAGATTGTATCTAACCTTTGAACTTTCTTTTAATTGAAATGGAACATAATCTGTAACTGCTTCTGCGTAGTTGAAATTTTCATTTTTTATTCTTTCAATTTCTGATGCTTCTAAAATTGGCGAATAATGATTGTATGGCGATTTTAAAATTTTATAAAGCACCTTGTTCGATTCAAACACAATTTTATCTGTAGAAGCTACTTTTAGTGCGGAAATTGCTTGAACAGAGTTAGCCATTGTAACCATTAAGCCTCTAAGGACATCTTCAAATTGAGCCGTGTGTCTTGAAAGAGAGTCTTTAAGTTTGTTCAGTTCTTGGAATTTAGCAATATCGTCTCTGTATTTTTCAGTATTAAAAACTTCAAAAACTGGCGAGCCTTCAGGAACTTCATTTGTAGCAAATTCTTTTAAGAAATTCAAATAACTACTTTCATTTGCAACAAGTGGTAATGAAACAGAAGTAACATCTAAATCATCCATACAGTATGATATAGTTCGTAAAGAACGTTCTAATTTTCCAAAATAATCATGTTGGTTAATTTGTTGCATTGAGGTAGAATATTGAGCAGTTTCCATTTCTTCAATTTCATCAGATGTTTCAACTAATGGCGCTTGAGCTGAAAGATTTTCCAAAGCAGAAATGGTGTCAATTAATAAATCATTTTGTCTTGAAAGTTGCAATTTAACTTCTGACTCATCAACCATTCCTGTATGGTCAACTATGAAGCTTTTACTTTCATATTTTATTTGGTCTGCAACTGGCACATAAGCAACACCCAATTTACTTACTTTATAATCACGGAAAATTTCCTTGTGAAGTTTTTTGAACTCATTTATTCTTTCATCAAGTGCGGTGATTTGTTTTGTTAAGCCATTTTCTTTTATCATAAAGTAGATAAAAGGAATTATCAAAATGCAAAGCACCCATTTCCATAATTTGGCTTTTGCCAAATCCTGATTTAAAACGCTTTTTTCTTCTTCGAGTTTCGCAATTTCTTTTTCAATGCGTTCCTCTTCTTGTACTATTTTTTCAGCCATTTGCTGATAATAATTGAATAATATCTTCGCTTGGTCTTGGAAAATATTACTTGTTTCCGGGAAAATTTTACCTTTCATACTGTTTAAATTTTAAGATTTATATTAATTGGAAAAAACTTGTTTTCTTTCTTTTAAAGTGCGGTTACAATTCTGAATGTTGTCATTTATTTTTTCGAGATTCAATGGAATATCAAAAAAACAACCGTTTAATGCTCTCATTTCTTCAACAAACTTTGCTTCAAGTTCATAAGCATTGCTATTATTGCATGGGGAAAGAAAACGAAGATTCTCCTGCAAATCATTTAATTTATTAATAATGTCTGTTGGAATATTTTTCATCTGGTCAATTTTTAGCTGAACTTCTTTAGTCGCTTTTTTCATTTCATCAACCCTATCTCTATTTTGTTTTTCCTCAACATAGACTTCTCGAACTTTATCTGATGAAGAAAAAGCCATAAAAAACCCTAATAGTAAAAAGAAAAATAAAATTCCCTGAATTATGATTTGGTTTGTAAAATGAATAGGTTTTACAGAATTGAATACTACCATTGCACCAATAGCAAGTAGCATATAAAAAAATGTAAAAAACCATCGCAGTCCTATTGAGCCAATAGTTTTTTGAGATTTATCTTTAAAATTTACCCATGGTACAATAATATCAATAAATAGAAGGCAGTATATTATTGAAGATACTACAATGTTCAATGTAAGTATTTCTGTTTGAACATTTCTTCCAAAATGAAGAAAGCACAGTATTATTAATGCTTCGCCAAATATGACGAGCAATAACGAAAATATTTTTTTAGCGTTCATAATATTTAGATTTTAGTTATTATCTTTTTTGTCCACACTTGGGACAGAATTTAATTGTTGGTGCTAATGGAGTACTGCATCGTGAGCATTTATCATCGGCTTGCTGTTTGCCGCAATTGCCACAAAAACTACTGCCAGCAGCAAGTGGGGTATTGCAATTTGTACACAACGCAGTTTCACTTTGTAACTGAGTTCCACAACTTACACAACGTTTTGCGCTTTTGTCATTATCTGTTCCGCATTTGGGGCAAGCATCATAAGGGTCGCCACAATGAGGGCAGAAACGGTGAGAACTTGGAAATTTCTTTGAGCAATTTGAACAATAAACTTCCCTTATTTGATTTATTGGTTGTGCTGTTCCTCCTTGTTGAACTTGGTTTGTGCTTCCGAAAGTGGGCTGATTATACTGTGGCTGCATTACACCGCCACCAGCACCTCCTAGACCACCCATCATATTTGATGCAACAATAGCACCCATTATCCCAGAATTGCTATTAGCTAACCCGTCAACAGCATCTTTTGCAACGTCAAATGCTTTTTCTTGTTGCCATGTGTAACCCCCGATTGATTGAGCACTTTGTCTTGATATTGCATCTAAAACTCTTCTGCCTACTTCTGTTGTGCTGTCAACTTCAATACTTGTAACATAAAATTTTGTCAATTCTAAACCAAGATTTTCCCAAAACGGAAGCATAATGGTTTTTAAATGTTCTGAAATATTATCTAAATGAGCTGATATTTGCTTTAGCCCTATTTTGTTATTTATCATGAACTGCAAAATCGTAGATTTTGTTTTTGTAGAAAATTCTCCAAAAAATTGGTCTGTCAGGTCATTTTGGTCAAATGAATTCTTAGTACCAACAATCTTAATGAGAAATCTTTCAGCATCAGTAATTTTTAAACCATATCTACCATTTGAAATAAGAGGAATACCTGTGTTGTAGTCAGCATCATGAATGTCCATTCTGTCTATCGACCAATCAATATTATAAGGTTGTAATTTATTTACAAACCAAACTTCTGCTGTGAATGGATTTTTACCACCAAATGGTAAGCCGTATAAACTTCTAAGAATAGGTAAGTTTTCGGTATTTAAGGTATGCTTGCCTGGACCGAATTTCCCAACAATTTGCCCTTTTGAGAACAAAATTGCTTCTTGCGATTCTTGCACAATAAGCTGGGTATATGTGCTAAGATTTGTCTCAGGAAACCTATAAGCATATATGGTTTGATTTCCTTGAGGAGTCCAACGTACTAGATCAATTATTGCCATAATTATTTAATTTAAAGTTTATACTTGTGAATTTGATTTCTTCTTGTGGGTGAGCAAGAAATGGCTCTTTGACTTTTGCGAAGCATTGGCTTGTGTGTCGGGCAAAAGGCAATGTGCCATTTGTGTGGCGGCTCTTAAACAAAAAATGTGTGTCGGCAAAAAATAAAACTTTATCGGGTCGGCTTGTGTGGTCGGCAGTCATTCCGATTTGTCTTTCTTTTCTGTCTTTGAATGTCGTCTTTTCAATTTTCATGTCGCTGTCTTTTTCTTAGGCTTGTTGGTAACATATGTATACCCGCATATTGCGGGTATCTTCAATATATCTGTTTTGAATATATCTTTGAATATCAACACATAAACAAATACTTGCGATTTTTATGGTTTGTAAATGTTGCATTTTTATATCTATCGATTTTCAAATTTTTATACCGATTATACTTCAATAACAAACTTAAAAATTAAAAACCGCTTTAGCAATTTTTAAATAACTAAAATATGTCTAACGATTATCCGATTAATTCCTTGTAAATTCTATAATTTTCGTCGTCGAAAGTTACAAAAATTACTTTTTTGATTGATTTGTTTTTTTCCATTTCCTTTTTTACAACTCTGATTGCAATTTTAGCAGCATACTGTTTTGGAAAACGGTATGCTCCTGTACTAATATTTGGAAATGCAATGGTTTTAAGATTATTTGCAACAGCAATCTGAATGCTATTTTTATAACAATTTGCCAATAATTCCGATTCGTTTTTTTCTCCTCCGTGCCAAACGGGTCCTACGGCATGAATTACATGTTTCGACGGCAAATTATAGGCTTTTGTAATTTTTACTTCTCCAACCTGACAGCCGTTCAAGGTTTTGCATTCCTCAAGCAATTCTTCTCCGGCTGCATCGTGAATGGCTCCGTCAACGCCTCCTCCTCCGAGTAGTGTGCGATTAGCGGCATTTACAATTGCGTCAACCTCAACTTTGGTAATGTCGGCATTTATGATTTCAATTGTTCCCAAAATTATCTCAAAATTCCGTTTAATTTTTCTTTATATGCATCAATAAATCGACTCATTATTTTGTCTATCTGCTTATCGGTAAGCGTTTTATTTTCGTCTTGAAGAATAAAACTTACAGCGTATGATTTTTTGTCCGCCCCAATTTTTTCGCCTTCAAAAACGTCGAAAAGCGAAACTCGCTTTAATAGTTTTCGCTCTAAATCGTAAGCAATGTTTCTGATTTCCTCGAATGTAACTTTTTTATCAAGCAATAAGGCTAAGTCTCGACGAACTTCAGGAAATTTAGAAATTTCGTTGTGAAGAACATTGTTTTTAACCGATTCTTTCATTAATACGTCCCATACTATATCGGCATAAAAAACATCTTGTTTAATGTCGAATTCTTTCAATCGCTGTTTTTTAACGATTCCAATCGAGGCTAAAACTTTATGACCAACTTTATAAATCAACGATTCAGAAAATACCTCACAAGAGCTTACTTCAGTAACAAGATTTTCGGGGTTCACTCCTAAACGCAAAAACAAATTTTCGACATACGATTTTAGGTAATAAAAATCGGATTGTTTTTCGGAAGTATTCCAATTGGCTTCGTTTTTTAAACCCGAAATATACATTGCTAAATGATATTCTTCGTGATACTTTTTAGTTTCGTCGTTCGACATGGTGTAGCAATATCCAAACTCGTACATTTTAATATCGTTTGTTTTTCGATTTAAGTTATACGAAATTGATTCTAAACCATTGAAAAGCAAACTTGCTCGTATTGCATTCAAATCTTGACTCAATGGGTTTAAAATTTTAACTAAAAACGAAGTATCATTCGGGAATAAGTTTTCGTAATATTCAGATTTTGTCAATGAATTTGACATAATTTCATGAAATCCGTTTGACGATAGAAAGTTTGATACTACATTGATATATTTATCTTTATCAGGTTTAATTGAATATGTAATTGAAGAATTTAATTTTTCGCCAATTTCGATATTGTTGTAACCATAAATTCGTAATATGTCTTCAATAACATCAGCTTCACGAGTAACATCAACTCTATAAGTTGGGATTTCGAGTATTAATACTTCGTCTGATTCTTGAACGATTTTAATATCAAGTGCTTGTAGTATTTTCTTGATTCGTCCTTTTTCAATTTCTTTTCCAATTAATCTCGTGATATTTTTATAGGAAACCTCGAAAATTTTGTTTTCGAGGTTTGAAGGATAAAAATCTTGAATATCAGAAGAGATTAATCCGCCTGCGATTTCTTTAATTAACATTGCTGCTCGCTTAATCACATATTCGATATTGTTGGGATCGGTTCCTCTTTCAAATCGGAACGAAGAGTCGGTGCTTAAAATGTGACGTTTTGCTGTTTTACGAACAAAAACAGGATTAAAATACGCACATTCCAAGAAAATATCTTTTGTGTTTTGGTTCACTCCCGAATCAAATCCGCCAAAAACTCCCGCCATGCACATTCCTTCTTCGGCATTGCAAATCATTAAGTCGTTATTTGATAGCTTTCTATCAACTTCATCTAAAGTTTTAAATAAAGTATTTTCGCTGAGCGTTTTTACAATTACTTTTTTTCCTTTTATTTTTGCAGCATCAAAAGCATGTAAAGGTTGACCGGTTTCGTGTAAAATGTAATTCGTAATATCGACAATGTTATTTATTGGACGCAATCCAATTGCTTTTAAGCGATTTTGCAACCATTTTGGAGATTCTTTAACTTCCACACCCGAAATTGTGATTCCTGCATATCTAGGACATGCTTCTGCGTTTTCAACAATAATAGGAATAACATTTTGCTTGTTGTCAATTTTAAATTCACTTACATCTGGTATGTTGACCTGAATATCGTTGAACTGGCTAAAATATGCTGCCAAATCTCTTGCCACACCAATATGTGAAGCGGCATCGATTCTATTCGGAGTTAATCCGATTTCGAATACAAAATCTTCTTCAATTTTAAAATATCTGCTTGCGGGTGTTCCAATAGGAGCAAGATCACTCAAAATCATAATTCCGTCATGAGAGGTTCCGAGTCCAATTTCGTCTTCGGCACAAATCATTCCATCGGAAACAGCTCCGCGAATTTTCGATTTTTTAATTACAAAACTTTCATCGCCGTTATATAAAGTTGTCCCAACAGTTGCTACCACAACTTTTTGACCTAACGCAACATTTGGAGCTCCACAAACAATATCAAGTAATGCGGGACCACACACATCTACTTTTGTGATGCTAAGTTTATCAGCATCAGGGTGTTTCGCACATTCAATAACTTTTCCTATAACAATGCCCTCTAAACCTCCTTTTATTTCCTGAAAAGGCTCAACACTTTCAACTTCTAAACCTATATCGGTTAATATTTGAGATAATTCATCAACCGTTTTATCTACTTGAATGTACTGTTTAAGCCAATTGTAACTTATTTTCATGATCTAATGTTTTTTGACGAAAACAAAAGTATAAATTTTATTTTCTACGACATAATTTATAAGGGTATTCTTTGTGCTTTCGATAATCTGATGTATGAATAGAATGATTTAAAAATACAAATGTTCGATTAAAATTTTGGTTCCTATTCCGATTAATACAATCCCTGCAATTGCATCGAGTTTGAGCTTAACTAATTTACTGAATCTACAACCTAATTTTAATCCTGCAACCGAAGCAATAAATGTTATTGATCCGATTATAATTGCACTTATCAGAATTGGAGCTTCGAGAACGCCAAAACTAACTCCAACAATTAATGCGTCGATTGAAGTTGCCACCGAAAGACCAATTAAAACAATCATGTTTAGCGGATTAATTTTATTGTCGATGGGTTTGTTTTTAAATCCATCAATCAACATTTTCAGCCCGATAGCAAACAGAAGGAAAAATGCCAACCAATGGTCATAATTAACAATCATTGATTTAAATGAATATCCAGCAAGCCAACCTATTACTGGCATTCCAGCTTGAAAAAACGAAAGAAAAAAGCCGATTTTTACTGTTTGTGAAATCGAAATATTTTTTAAAATAATTCCACTCGTTACCGAAATGGCAAACGAATCGACCGAAAGCCCTAAAGCAATTATGAAAATCGAAAATAAGTCCAAATTTATTTTACTTGGCTAGTAAAGTGTTGATTTTGCTTTTTCTTCATTTTTACAACCAAAAGCCCAATAAATACCCGAACGCCAATTAACACTTCGCGAACGGTGAGGCATAAAAAATGCAAGCATATTATCATTTACCCAAAACATTCTAAATGGTCCCATCTTCATCGAAAGTCCAAGCCCAATGTTATAATACTCGCGATTAATCATGGTGTATGTTCCGCTAATAGCTAGCCATTTCAATAGTTGCGAATTAGCCGACAATGTTAATGAAGGATGTATTAATTTTTTGTAAAATTCAACTTTTACTAATGCCCCAACATTAAATTTTTCGTTAATTTTAAAATTACCTCCGATGTACATTTTAGGAGTTAAGTAGCTGGTATAATATAGGGATGAATCAACAAATGTGAACTCTTGTAGCAACGAGTCGGCAAATTTTGTGAATGCATTTGCAGTAGAATCTCCATCAACACCCAAACTTCCTTCTTCAGTATAACCAACACTTAATTGTTGTGAAATGTCAACACCGTTAAATCCTATGTCTCCAGTGTTTGTAAAGTTGAATGTATTGTTTTTCCAACGAATAAAGCCTAAATCAACCAAACTCAACGAAAATGTAAGTCTGTCGGTATATTTATAAGTTGCACCTAAATCTAGTGATGCTCCTTTGTTTTTTCCCATGAGCAAATATGCAGCGGGATCAAAATCATCAAATTCAATCGAATCAATATTTCCTGATGTATTACTGTCTGTGTACAAATAATTTACAAATGGCAATGAAGCATTTACTTCAGTTTGATTTTCGATAATATAATCGAATGTATTTGCGTCGGTTAACCAAGTGTTATCATTTGCTTTCGTATCAATGTTGGTCATTCCCATAAGAAGTTTTGCCCTACCACCAACTGTAAGTTTGTTGTTAATTTCTTTTGAAACACCAACTGCATATTCGCGATAATGAGTAAAATCTAAAGCGAAACTCATGTTTGCCGTTCTGCCAATATTTGCCGGATGTCCGTTTCCCCAAAGTGGAATTTGAAACAAATCTCGTGTATATCCGAATTTAAAATCGACTCGCTCAGTTGCGTGAAATGTAAAAAAGTAATCTTTTACTTTTACTCCAAACGAAAGCAGTTCGTATTGAAAATCGAAAGTTAAATAATTGTAATTGTGTAAGGAGTTTACAAATTGAACCATATCAATAACTAAAGAGTCTTTGTATTCTCCTGTGCCTGGGTGAATAAAATCGTTTAATCCAAATGATGTATTGTTGAAATTAAAACTTATTGGCGAAAATACTTGCCCGAAAACAGGAGTTATTTGAGCGGGGACACCACCCAAATACCATTTGCATTCGCTTTTAAACGCTGGATTTAATAAGGTTGATTGCGGTGTTTGATTCAAAAAATACATGGTGTTACTTTGTTGAGCAAAAGATATTGTTGAAACAAACAATATGATAAGTGTATATAGTATATTTTTCATGATTCTCGATTTATTAATTTGATGAACCAATATTTGATAATGAATCTAACGGAAGCCCTATTTGAGCCTGCATACTGAACTTTAAGTCAATCGTATAATCGGAATAAAATTTAACCAAAACAGTAGCATTATTTGTTGTAGTTACAGTTCCTTTAAATAACATATATTTACAATCTTTTAAGCCTTCTATTCTATTGTGCGAAAACAAAAGATCGGTGGTTTTGTATGTTTTTTCAACCACACGTCCGTCACTATCAATCACTCCCGATTGAATTAATTCGGTTTCATCAAGGAAAAGTGAGTCAAGTTTGTTATACACTGAATCGCAGAAATATGCTTGAATGCTCATATCTGTTGGGAAACCATTATCGACATTCAATCGGAATAAAATCCAATCGATGTATTCTGTTTGGTCATAATAATCGGCCATTACAAATTTTCCAGTATCTTGAATTGCGAAATACTTAGCATGACCCCAGAGCGGAAGTTCTACTTCAAGATTTACATCAAATCGACTTGTATCCAGCACAAAGTTATTGTTTACACTAGGGTCTGGATTTAATTGAGCATCAACGCCATAAAAAATGTATTTAGGCAAATACGACATTACAAAACTAATGTTACTATTATCTTTATGAATAAACATATCGGTTTCGGCAAATGTACCAACTTGGTCAATCGTTGGAGCATTGATAATCAACGGGTCATATTCTAGTGGCATTGTGATGGCATAATCGCCACCGTAAATTTTCGAATACGCTCCAAGATTGGTAAGGTTAAACTGAACGGGTATTCCGTAAGAATTGTCGATATAAACATTAATTTTAGGATCTGCGAAATACGATTCGCCTTCAAAAACATTGTTATACATTTCTAGTTGAACAGTATCAGTACTGATTGAAATGCTTTTTTGTCCTAAAAATCCATATGCTGCTTGAAATTGAATATTCGAAAATTCTGCATTTACCGAAATAAATTCTCCGTTTGAAATAGGATTTCCTGAATTTTGAAGTTGTAGTTCTAATTTCATAGGAAGTTTGTTGTAATCGGTTCCGCCATTTGTTAAATCGAAAACATAATTCCCTTCTAAATCATCGATATTAGTTGTACTTACTGTTGAAAAACTCCCATCGTTTGAATTAATTGGAATTGTAATTCTTAAAGGAACATCGTTTAATGTAACCGTGGGAAAAGTAACAAATACTTGTCCATAATGTTTGAATGTTGAAGTCAAAGCAATGTTTAATTTTGCATATTTGAGAATAATACTATCGAGTCGCTCAAAATTACTTACATCAAAGTTTTGTACGGTATTTAATTCGGCATACCAACCACTAATTCCGGCAGGAATCAATGCTGTGTTTGGGACAACACCGTTGTAGGTTTGGGTTGGAAACTTAATTAAATCTTCGGCTTCGACCGATGCAACTTGCCCTTCATACATAATATAAATAAAATGCGACGAATCTTCCTCAAAAACTTCGGTTGAATCATAATCTTGTAATAAATCACGCAAGGTAATTTTCGAATATACAATTGGGACAGCCAAATTCGTATTCCATTCAAGATTTGAAGTTGTGATTTTGTTAAAATCAAAATTATCTTTTAAGCACGATTGTATTCCGACTGTCAAAAAAGATAAAACGATAACGATTCCGAGTAGCCTGTAAGTCTTTTTCATGTTTATATTTAGTTTACTTCGTAATTGTATAAAAAGTTGTTGTCGCTTCCAACGATTAAATTAAATTTACTTTTAGAATTATTTAATGAACCAATGCTAAATAAAGTCTTCCCTCTAAGAGGAAAACCTTCATACAAACTTCCGTCTTGATTGAATAAAAATATTTTGCTTTCAATTTCTGACGAAACCCCTATTTTGCGATCTTTGGTTCCAAAATTATAATATGCAGGTTTTAACGTAATTTGCTCATCAAATTCGTATGTAAACAAACTCTCTTTTTTAGAATTGAATACTTCCAATTTTTTATCATCTATAAAAATGTAGTCAGATTTTCCATCAGCATCAACATCTTGAAAATCAAAATAATGTTTTGAGCTATATGTTTCGATTTTAAACTTTTCGACTGTTCCGTCCATTTTAATTTTTATAATGTTTCCACTTGTGTCGGTTACCACTAGACGAGCCTCGTTTAGTTTGGTTGCATTTTCAATGGTAAACAAATTATTTTTTGAACGAGGGAAGGTACTCTTAGGTTTAATTCGAGTATTCCCTTTTCGGTCGAGCAAATACGTATTTAAGCTATCTGAAAACACGATATAATCTTTGTCTTCAACTCTAAAATGCTGAACTTCGTTTTTTACAAAGCTTTCTGTTTTATTGAATCCCCAGCCAGTAACTACATTTCCTTCGGTTGAATAAAGGGTAACTTTTTTATCGGCAGTAGCAATCACGAAACGATAATCGCGACTATCGTCGTAATCGAAAACGGCAATGCCATTGGTTGCGGGCGAAGAAAGGTTAACAGGATAGCGTTCAACATGATTTCCATTTCGGTCGATTAGATAAATGCGATTTTTGGTATTGAACAGAATTTGTAGTTTTCCGTTTTTGAAATAATCAATTTGATAAATTTCGCTAATAATTTTTTCGTCCAATTTTTTCTGCCAAAGTTTTCCTCCGGTTTCGTTTATCAAATAAATGGTGTTGTTTATATCTTGAATAAAGATTTCTTTTTCATTTGTTTCGTGGTTTATCAATAATTTTGGCTTGAAAAGTATATTTGTATCTAAATGACATTCCCATGCAGTTCGAGGAGGGTCTTTGTAAACAGGATTGAATTTTATAACAAAGTTATTATAAATCATGTTTTTACTTGCACTAAACTGATAGGCTATTGCTTGAAATTTCTGAAATGTATTTGTGTATTTTTCGATATTTTTCGCTAAATCTTTATCAATATAATGTGAGATAAGAGGCAACGAACGAGAAGTGCTCATGTAAAAGTAAAAGTTTGATTTTGATGATAAATACTCTGTAAATTTAGCATAGGCAAGATCATTCTGCATGGTTTTTTGCAAAATATTAGCATGAATAAAATTCGAAATTGCTGCAACAGAATTACTAAAAACGATATAATTTTCGATAAAGGTGAAGTATTTTCCATTTACTTTAGAAAACATCGAACCAAACAAATTTGCAGAAATATATTGTGTTGGTGATTCGTAAATTGGAAATTTTGTTTCTTGATCGATTTCACAAACATTGATATACGAAGCAAACTCTCGATTACTTTGAGATGCGTGGTCTTTAATCGCTTCAACCATTCGCTCCTCGGCCAATTTTTTACTTTTAGTTTGAATTAATGCAAAAATATTTTGGTCGGGGTCTAAACTATTAATGTCGGTATATGCAAGTACAGCTTGATTTTCGATAAATTCAGAAAATACTTTTTCGAGATTAATGTGAAATTTGTCATTAAGTTTATTAAGTTGTTCTTTTTGCGAGCTAAGTTTTCCTTCTTTTTCAAGATATTTTTTGAAATTTTTATTGTAAGCGGCAAAATTATCGAATCCAATGGCACAAAACAAAGATGTGTTTGAAGGTAATATTGATTCAAAATTAGAACTTTGTGGCGTTTCGGAGTTGAAAATATTTAAAAAATTGTTTGTCGAATCATTTGAATATGTAAAGCCATTCAATAAAAACACATCGTTTTTCATGGTTAAATCCAACTCCGACCAATTAGCAAAGTTGGTAAAACTGTTTATATACGATTTATAATTTTGACTCAAGAAAATAGAAGCGAATTTAGGAAAGGTTTTAAAGTTGATATAAATGTTTGCATCTACATTTTTGCCGGCAGTGTTTGATACTTTTACAAAGTTTCGATCGGTCAAAAAATTATCTTCTAAATTGATTTGTCGCAATCCATCCTCGACCAATATTGAGGTGTAGCTGAACATAAATACACCGTTAGAATGCGAGTACGAAAAACCGTTTCCTTTTGTAATTTTTACATCAATAATTTTTTCTTTATTGTATGTTCTTTCCGTAAATATTCCATTGCTACCAACAATTTCTTTTATGGTTTTACTCACTTCAGCATATTCGGCATCATTTATCGAAATAAGAAAAAGAAAATCGAAAGTCGCTTTTCCAACAATATGGGTCGAAATAACCAAGGGGCTTTTGCCGAGAAACGAATTAATATTATCGTATTTTTTTCCAACAGAATCAAGATACAAAATATTATTATTCAGGTTTTTGACTGTTTCAATGGTTTGCAATTCATGCCAAATTTGATTCTCCGAAGCCAAGGCATCGAAAAAATTCAACGCATTGTTGCTTTGAAAAATTAGAACGGCATCAAGCGGAATAGCATTTAATGCTTGCGAATTAACGGTTTGCTTATCTTTGGCAAAATAATAGTATCCCAACAATATCAAACTAATTACAATTATACTTGAAACTGAAAAAAGTATAATTTTTTTTGTCATATGGCTTTATTTAAATTAGGTTAATCTCTTTTAAAACCAATTAAACTCTTTTAATTAATTTCTTTCAAAAGTATAAATATATTTATTGATTGGAAAAACATATTGAGTATATTTTTGAAAAAAGAAAAATGCTTTAAAAAAAGAAATGTATGTCTTTTTTGCTGAAGTAAAATATTAATTATAACCCGATTGTTTTAATATTGAACGTATTTATTCTAAAAATTCAAAATTATTTTGTAACTTGCACGCCCAACTTGCTGATTGTCATAATACTTATAATCAACAAGTTGGCTTTTGTTTTATTGTTTTTTAAACAAAAAATAAGTAAATAACATTACAAAAAATAAACACATGAAAACAGCGGAAATTATTACCGAAAAAGGAAGCATGAAAGTTGAATTTTACGAAAAGGATGCACCAGGAACAGTTGCAAATTTTGTTAAACTTTCGAAGCAAGGATTTTACGATGGACTAAGCTTTCATCGAGTTATTCCGAACTTTGTAATTCAAGGCGGATGCCCAGATGGAACTGGAGCAGGAGGTCCTGGATATTCAATTAAATGCGAACTTGACGGAGGAAATCAGTATCACGACCGAGGAGTTTTATCAATGGCTCATGCTGGCAGAAATACTGGTGGCTCACAGTTTTTTATTTGTCACAGTCGTGAAAACACAGCTCATTTAGACCGAAACCACACTTGTTTTGGAAAAGTTGTTGAGGGACTTGAAGTAATTGATAAAATAAAAGGCGGCGATGTAATCGAAAAAATTATCATCAACGAGTAGAAAACAATATTAAAAAACATAGCCGGAGTCGAGACATAATTGATTCCGGCTTTTTTGTATGCTCTGCTCCAAAAAAATATAGATGCCCTACATTTTTTAATCATAGAAAATTTCAATAAAAATCATATTTTTTGTTAGCAATCAAAAGGCAAGGATATAAATTTCATTGTTTATAATAGTGTTGTTTTTTAAAAATAACCGTATTTTTGCACAGAATCAAACTAAACTTATGGAAAAATCTTTAATTAACGATTTAAACATAAAGCTAAAAGACTTTAGCCCCGAAGAACTTATAAAATACTTTGTAAGTAATTATAAAAAGGTTTCGTTGGCGTCGAGCATGGGAGTCGAAGACCAAGTCTTGACTCACATTATTGCTACAAACAATATAAGTCTTGATATTTTCACACTCGATACTGGTCGAATTTTTCCCGAAACCTACGATTTAATTCAAAAAACCGAAAGCAAATATAAGCGTCGCATAGAGGTTTATTTTCCAAACAACAATGAGGTTGAAAGAATGGTTAAAGCCAAAGGAATAAACTTGTTTTACGAAAGCATCGAAAATCGAAAACAATGTTGCAATATTCGAAAAATTAATCCCTTGAAAAGGGCTCTTTCTATATATGATGTTTGGATTTGCGGTTTACGAAAAGAGCAGTCGGTTACTCGCGAAAACTTAGCTTTAGTTGAGTGGGACGAGCTGAATGGTTTACTGAAAATAAATCCGCTGATTAATTGGACCGAAAAAGAAGTTTGGGATTATGTAAAAGTTAATAAAATTCCATACAATAATTTGCACGACAAAAGTTTTCCAAGCATCGGTTGTCAACCATGTACAAGAGCTATTATGCCCGGAGAAGACCTTCGAGCAGGAAGATGGTGGTGGGAAAACCCGGAAACAAAAGAATGTGGATTACATAAAAAATAAATGCCGATAGACTTTTACATATTTCCTCAAGAGCCCGATAGTTTGCAAAAAGCCAATTTGCCAATCGAAGTTCCACAAATTCCAGTTGATGAAAATCTTTCTCAAATCGACACTCTCGAACCAATCATTAAATCTACAAACAATATAAAAGAGTCTGACTCGGCTGTCGTAAATCAAATTAAAAAAGACATCGTTCAAAAACGCGATTCGGAGATTAATGTAGCGATTACAGAACTAGAAGATAAAAACATAATTATCAAGCCAAAAATCGAGAATATTCGTTATTCGTTTAATATCGACGAAATTCCTTACCTGCAAAAGGAAACAGATGCTGATTTGGCTGTAAAAAAGAATTTTTTGCTCAACTTACATGCGTCTGATGAAGCAGTAATTGAAACTATTGCCGATTCTCAACAAGTGAAAACAGAAATAAAATCGATTCTTCCTAATAAACAAGAAACCATTGTCAGTATTCCTGAAAATACTCGGCTTGCATTTTCGCAAGACTGGATTATATTTGTAGTCATCGGTTCATTGGGCATAATTGCCTGGACTAGAATTTTTTACAATAAATATATCCAGCTAATATTCGATGCCGGCTTAAATTATCAGCAATCGTTTAAGCTTTTTCGTGAAAACAATTCGGTTTACCAAAAAACCTCTTTTTTATTCAACATAAACTTTGTACTAACGATAAGTTTATTTTTATATTTAAGCCTACATTATTTTTCAATTTTCCCATCTTTTGATAATCATTTGGGTTACTTTTTAATAATTTCCGTATTAGTGGCAGCATTTTATCTATTAAAATACGTCGTTTATAAAATTTTAGGTTTTATGCTGAAAGAAGAAAATGCAACAAATGAGTTCCTCCACAATTTATTTATTTACAATAAAATATTGGGAATTACATTATTACCTATTGTTTTCAGCATTCCTTATATCAACCCTATTGCTCACAAATGGCTGATAGCTTTGGGTGCAATAATGCTTGCTATATCTTTAACAATGAGCATTGTAAGGGGTTTTGTAATTGCGATTAAAATAAATGTTTCTATTTTCTATTTGATTTTGTATCTTTGTGCACTTGAAATTTTGCCTATTTTGGTGTTGATAAAGTTTTTTCAAACAACCATATAATTTTCGAGTTAAAACTTGATGTTTAATCTAAAATCTTTGAGACGTTGAAAATCAAATCCATTTTAGTTTCGCAACCAGCTCCAACGACAGAAAAGTCTCCTTATTTCGATTTAGCTGAAAAATATAATTTAAAAATTGACTTCCGACAGTTTATTCAAATAGAGGGAGTTACAGCAAAAGAATTTAGGCAAGAGCGAATCAATATTTCGGAATATACAGCAATAATTTTCACAAGTCGCACGGCTATTGACCATTTTTTCAGACTTTGCACCGAAATGAAAGTTCAAGTTGCCGACACAACTCGTTATTTTTGCATCTCGGAAAGCATTGCTTTCTATCTTCAAAAATATATTGTTTACCGAAAAAGAAAGATTTTTTATGGCGAAAGTAAATTTGAAGAGCTAATCGACCTTATTAAAAAATATTCTGACGAAAAATTTCTTGTTCCTCTTTCAGATATTCACAAGGAAGAAATCCCTGTGCTTTTAGACAAAATAAAAATTAATTACACAAAAGCAATTATGTACAAAACGGTAAGTGCCGACTTGTCAGATATTGTTGATTTTAATTACGACATTCTTGTGTTTTTCAGTCCTTCGGGAATCAAATCTCTAAAACAGAATTTTCCGAAGTTTCAGCAAAATGAAGTTGCCATTGCAGCATTTGGACCAACTACGGCAAAAGCAGTTATTGAAGAAAGTTTACGCTTAGATATTCAAGCCCCAACACCAAGTGCAACATCAATGCCAGCAGCTCTCGAGCAGTTTATAAAAAACAATCTCAAAAATTGCAAATAAAATAAAAATATTATCTAGGCTGAAGGGGGAATATTTCCCCTTTTTTTGTAAACAAAAGTAAAAAATATTGAAAAAATTCACATTCAATAAAATTGAACGAATCTGTCATAAAAAGGAGATTGAAACGCTTTTTTATCACAACAAAAGCTTTTTAAGTTATCCTTTAAAAGTACTATACAGATATTCTGATATACAAGATGATAAAAATATAAAAATATTAATATCTGTACCCAAACGAAACATAAAAAAAGCCGTCAATCGCAATTTATTGAAACGACGAATAAAAGAAGCATTTCGTCAACACAAATTTATATTGAGCAACCACCTCGACTCAACTAATAAAAAAATGCAAATAGCATTTGTTTACATCGGTAAAGAAATAGTTGATTACGGCGTGATTGAAAATAAAATAATATTAACTTTACAACGTTTAACCATTGATAATGAAAAAACTAATTAGCTATATTTTAATTTTTTTCATAAAAATATATCAATTCGTTATTTCCCCATTGTTACATTCGTCATGTCGATATACACCATCATGTTCAGTATATTCGATCGAAGCGATTAAAAAACATGGTCCTTTTAAGGGCTCGTATTATTCGGCAAAACGAATCATTTCATGTAATCCTTGGGGCGGACACGGTTACGACCCTGTTCCATAGCTATTAATTTAAAATTTGAATCATGGAAATCTTGAAAAAATTTAAACTTATTCTGATAAGCCTATTTATTGGAATAGTTGCATTGTCGTTTACAAAATCCGACGATGTAAATTTTGAAATATCTAAGAATTTAGACATCTATTTTACTCTTTTCAAAGAGCTGAATCTGTACTACGTTGACGAAAAAGCCCCGGGCGATTTAATTAAATCAAGTATCGACAAAATGCTTCAAACCCTCGATCCATACACTGTTTACATTCCCGAATCGCAAATGGAAGATTATAAACTAATGACTACCGGACAATATGGAGGAATAGGAGCATTGATACGCAAAAGTGGCGAATATATTGTAATTGCAGAACCCTATGAAACATTTCCAGCTTATAAAGCAGGACTTAAAGCTGGCGATATAATTATAGAAGTTGACGGAAACACTATTAAAGGAAAATCGACCGAAGATATTAGCGAAGCACTGAAAGGTCAGCCAAATACAAGTTTAAAATTACTACTAAAGCGACCAGGATTAGAAAAAGAATTTGAAAAAGAAATTATCCGAGAAGAAATAAAAATTAACAGCGTTCAATACTCAGGTGTAATTTCGGATGGGATAGGCTACATAAGATTCTCAAGTTTTACCGAAAATTCAAGCGAAGAAATTAAAAAAGCCTTTATATCGTTGAAAGAAAAACATAAAATCAACAGTATTGTTTTAGACTTGCGAGGAAATCCAGGAGGGCTTTTGATTGAGTCAGTAAATTTGGCAAATATATTTGTCAAAAAAGGAGAAGAAGTTGTTAGTACAAAAGGCAAAATTTCGGAGTGGAACAATACGTATAAAACTATGTTTGAAGCCACCGATGAAGAAATCCCTGTTGTTGTTCTCGTAAATAGAGGTTCTGCCTCTGCTTCAGAAATTGTAGCCGGAGCATTCCAAGATTTAGACCGAGCTGTAATTATTGGCGAGCGAACTTTTGGAAAAGGATTGGTACAAACAACCAGACCATTATCGTACAACTCAAAGTTAAAGGTAACCACAGCAAAATATTATATCCCAAGTGGTAGATGTATTCAGGCATTAGATTACACTCATAGAAACGAAGATGGAAGCGTAGGTAAAGTTCCCGATTCGTTAATTACCGAATTTGCCACAAAAAACGGTCGTAAGGTTTACGATGGCGGAGGAGTTTTGCCCGACATTGAAGTTAAACCGATGTATTTAAGCCGTATTGCCGTTGAACTTGTTGCCGAAAATTATATTTTCGATTTTGCTACTATTTATGCAAATAAACATGAAAAAATTGATGCAGCTGCCACATTTTCAATTAACGATGCAGATTATCAAGATTTCATAACTTATTTAAACGATAAACGTTTCGATTACAGCACACTAAGTGAGAAAAAGCTAAAAGAACTTATCGATATAACCGAAAAGGAAAAATATTACGAAACCGCAAAAACCGAAATCGAATCGTTGCAGAAAAAAATAGCTCACGATAGTAAGAAAGACTTAGAAACATTCAAAGAAGAAATCGTTGAATTAATTAACGAAGAAATCATCAGCCGCTATTATTATCAAAAAGGAAGAATAGAATTTGCGTTAACCAAAGACCCAGAAGTTGAAAAAGCAATCGAAATTCTTCAAAATCAAGAGTTGTATAAAAATACTTTAATTGGGAAAAAATAAACGATTGTTTGGAACAAGCCAACAAAGAGCACTACAAGCGGATTTATAATGAGCCAATAAACAATATTTAGAAAAGAGGATGGGGTTTTCGCCAACAATAAAACAGCAAGTTATGAATGACTCCGCAAGACATTGTTGCGTTTGTCATAGATACAAAGGTATTAAGATTGAAGTCCACCATATAAAACAAGAAGCAGATGGTGGCTCAAACACATATGAAAATGCTATTCCTCTCTGCTTTGATTGTCACTCAGATGCAGGTCACTTTAATGACAGACACCCAAGAGGAACAAAATTTTCAATTCCAGAGTTAATCAATGCTAGAAACAAATGGTATGAGTTTGTGAAAAAAAATCCAATAGTTGAGAAAAGACTTATTTCAAATCATATTCATTCTAGTTACTATGTTCTGCATTCTTTTGACATTTTGGAATCGACAATCAAAGGAACCCTTTCGACTGTTAACAAATATCGCAACAGGGTTTTACTTTCTGAAAATTTAATTTTAAAGGAGTGGAAATCAATCCTTGATTCGCATAAAAAAGACTTTGGCTTTAATATTGAACAAAGAATGATTCTCGAAATTAGACAGTTTAGCTCAATTGAAGAATATTTTCAAGAATACGAAGGAGTTGAAATTATTGACAAAACAAGTGCAGATTATCCATATTATGAGGCTAAACGAAAAACAGATTGGTCCTCAATATTAAGTATTGTAAAACCAAACTTATTTTTAGACCAATTAAGTAAATCAGGAATTAAAGCCGAACAATTTTGTACTTCGTTACTACATAAAAATGGAGAAACATGTGGTGGTGAAGTTCCGAATTTTGAATATACTGAGTATTTAGAAATTTCCCCATTAAGTTTTATTTTTCTTGGATTAACAAATGCTTCAAAAGAACAAATAAAATTAAATAGTCTCTTGACAAAAGAAGGTACAAAAACTAATCTTCCAAATTTTAATTTGCTTTCTTATGAAATGGTTTTACTACCAATTGCAACTGCTATCAATTTAAACGGAATTGATAGAAATTGTATAATCTTGGAGCATATTGACGGAGACAGGGGGCAAGATTTTTCACGAGTTTTAAACTCACAAGATTTTGATAAAGAGAATGTGTGTTTTTTTATTAATAGGATTAATCCTATTTCTGTCATTTACAACGACAATCACGATGAATATGAAGTAGAAATCCATGATCTTGACTTTAATAATTTATATTCTATAAATAGCTATTGGCAATGTGGGTCGTGCCCTCATTTATTCTATATAAATATTCACGGACACCAAGAATATGTTCGGGAATTATTGGTTTCATCTTCTTATAAAAAAGGCATTGATAATATTGTTGTACCTAAGAATATTTTTGAAATAGTAATTCGAGAACTTGAAGATGAAATAACTCATATCGACAAAATTCGAATTAACAATAAAATATTTCGTGAAAATATTCTTCTAAGAAAAGGCGAGTCTCTTATAGTTAAAGTAAATCCAGATGATAAAATTGTTATTGAGGGCAGTTATGAGCCTTATTATAAAAATGATGCAAGGGAGAATGATATTTGGAGAAGAAATGAAATTATAAAAGGGTCAAACATATATTTTAATTTGGCTCGATAAAAATGAAATTTAATTTAATAAAATATTTGAACGAATACCAGCACCAAATAATTAGTACAAAGCACTGGAATTTAGGTGAATGGTGGGTGTTTTGCTTTGTGTCTTATTCCTCTCGTAGGATATCGAAGCTCCTTGCAATTCTCAATATTTCATACCTACAATTGATGAAAACATTTCTAGTATTTAGTCTTTTTTTAAGCTTTTCTATTATTTCTTTTTCACAAACACTCAACTTGCCCGAACGGTCAATTGGAGCAAAATCGGGATCCGAAATTGTCGCATATATTAATTCGATGTCCTTAACTGACCGCGAAAATGCAATTTACAGCGAAGTAATTAGCGGAAATGTTCCCGATTTTATGCGAAATATGGTTCAAATTACCGATGTACAAACCATCAACACCCAAACGTATACAATTTTTTATTTTGTAATTCCCGATTATTTGGCTTTGGGAAACGATTCCGATTATTTTTTATGTCCGATGACTCCCCTTTTAGCACAACGAATTGCCAATTATACCGATTGTTCGCTCACAACTCGTAAAATGGTTGATGATATTTGGTCGGCAGCTAGTGTAAAACTTTCGCCATCGCCTATTTCCCCAAGTGCCGAAATGGTAACCGTTCCTGTTTTTTCACAGCATAATACAACCGTTTGGGGACAAAGAAGTGCCGTTTTGACTTCTCATCCACTTGGCGAATTAGTAGCCGGAGATAAAAAAGATGTTGTAATTTCAACAATGATTTATGGTTATCCGTCGCCTGGCAGAGTGGTGATATATGGCTGGCATCAATCGAATGGTGTCCCAATTCAACAGCTTTACAACGGACACGAAGAAACGTATGCTGATTACAGTCATGGAATAAGACTGGTGCAAAATACGGTTTATGTTAACGATAGTATTTCGAGTGTACAAGAAATTTTAAGTTCGCCAACCTATCATGTTTTACTCAGCGACGAAGGCGTTATTTCTATTCCAACTTATCCGGTAGTTGTCCCTGAGCCACAAAAACCAACTTCATTTTGCGTATTGCAAGATACTGACTCAAGCCTTATAATTAATATTTCACATAATTCCGACAACGAAGGATATGTCGCCCAATATGGAATCGATGGGATTAACTTTCCTAATACCATCTCGTCAATAAGCAATAATTTTACAATTTCCGATTTGGCTTCCAATATTGCTTATTACGTTAAAACAGCATCTTATATCGATAACGATACTTCAGAATGGTCTGAAGTGTTGGCTGCAACAACTCTCGAAAATTCAACAACCATCTTAATTGTTAATGGCTTTGATAGAGCAACAACAGGAAATACGTATAATTTTATTCGTCAACACGGTGAAGCTATACTGGCAAATTTTTATGGATTTTCATCAGCAACCAACGAAGCAATTATATCTGGATTAGCTGAACTATCAAATTACAATATAGTCGATTATATTTTAGGCGAAGAGAGTTCGGTAAACGAAACCTTTAGTAATACTGAACAAAGTATTTTGGCAGATTTTTTAGACAATGGAGGAAAATTATTTGTTTCAGGGGCTGAAATAGCTTGGGATTTAGATCATTTAGGTTCGGCAAGCGACAAAAGTTTTTTTAATAATTATTTGAAATCATCGTATGTTTACGACGCACCGAACAATGTTTCGGCAAACTATTATCAAATTTCGCCAATTTCGAGTTCGTTCTTTTCTGATATCAGCACTTTTTATATCGATAACGGAACACAAGGAACTTACAATGTGAAATATCCGGATATTGTTATTGCTCTGAATGGAGCTGAAGAAATTATGGAGTTTTCGGGCTTAACTGACAATCCAACTGCTGTAGCATTTTCTGGGTTATTTCCTAATGGGACACAAGAAGGAAAATTGGTTTATTTTGGGTTCCCTTTCGAAACCGTTTATCCCGAAAGTACTCGCTTCGAAATAATGGCGAAAACCCTATCGTATTTCGAATATTCAGTTTACACACAAGATATTGAGGCTTCGTGTAAGGTACAAGTTTTCCCAAACCCGAATACAGGCGAATTTTTTGTAAAATACGAAAACATCGAAAACGAATTGTTGGAAATATTGGATATTTCGGGGCGAGTAATTTTCTCTTCAGCAAATATTATAAATGAGGAGCTTATTCGCTTTACGGATTTTTCAAAAGGAGTTTATTTCTTGAACATTATAAGCAAAGATGCGAAAATTACAAGAAAAATAATTGTACAATAATTTAGAAACAAAATAATGATAAAGCTAAAACAATTTACATTCAATGCTTTTCAAGTAAATTGCTATGTACTTTACGACGAAACAAACGAATGTGTTATAATTGACGCTTCGTGCTATACAAGGGCTGAAAAGGACGAGCTAAAACAATTTATCGCAGAAAAAGGATTAAAGCCTATTCATCTATTAAACACTCATTGCCACATCGATCATATTTTAGGAAATTATTTTATATCAGACACTTACAATATATTTCCCGAAGCTCACGAAGGTGAAAAAATGTTTGTTGATGCGGCAAAGCAATACGGGCAAAGCTTTGGATTCGATATTGAAGGACCAGTTCCAATACAAAAATTTTTAATCGAAAATCAACTAATTTCGATTGGTAATTCGAGCATTAAAACAATACACGTTCCAGGTCATTCGCCAGGAAGCATTTGCTATTACGCCGAAAGCGAAAAGTTATTAATCTCGGGAGATGTTTTATTCAATAATTCTATTGGTCGAAGCGACCTTCCCGGAGGAAACCATGAGCAACTTATTATAGGAATTCGCGAAAAATTACTTTCGTTAAACGACGATGTTGCAGTTTATCCCGGTCATGGAGAACACACAAGCATTGGAAACGAAAAATGGAGCAATCCGTATTTTTAATCAACAAACAAAAAGCAACAAGCAATTATTCCGGCACCAAGACCTGATAGACCGCCCCATATAGCATTTTTTGTTCGTTTTTCTCTTGCAGAATCCATATAACCACTCACAAAAGGAAGGTTTTCTTTTTTATCGGGATATTTTTTGTAAAAAGTAGTAAAACTAGGCTTTGTTAAATTTATAGCCGAAGTTCCAACGGCAGGAATTAAGGGAGCATAAAAAAAATTTATGCCCGCAGCTGAGGTTGCAATTGGTGCCGCTGCTCCTATTGCAAATCCACTTACAAAAGCAAGTCGTCCTTTATAATTTTCGTTTGCAGTTTCACGTCCATGAACGTACTCTCGCATTTCTGTTTCGTTGTAAGTAAAAGCACCTTCATCAGCTATTGAATCTGGCGTATAAAGAACCGTTTCTTTTCCCAAGCTATCAGTTATAGAAAAAACATATTCTAACGGAACGTCTTTTGTTTTACCTTTTTTATTCTGATAATAAAACATTTCAGTTTCTTTTACTATCGAATACTTAGCAGTAACAATCTTTTGACCATTTAAAAGCCAAATAGTTTGCTGAGCATTTGCTTCATAAAACAATGATGCAAAAAGAATTAGTCCAATAAATAAACTTGTTTTTTTCAAAACGCAAAAATTTGTTTTACAAACGTATGATTTTTTTCGCAAATAATGACTTTTAATATAATCTTCTTTTTAATTTTGTTATTAAAATAAACAAATAAACTTAATACATAAAATTATGGTAATCGGCAGCTATCTTTCTCGTCATAATGGTCCTCGAAATCATGAAATTGACTTGATGCTTAAGAAAATTGGAGTAAAAACGGTTGATCAATTAATCGACGAAACTGTTCCAACATCTATTAGACTTCAAAAGCCATTAAATGTTCATGCTGAAGGAATAAGTGAATATGAATATCTAAAAAAACTCAAAGAAATTGCATCGAAAAACAAAATTTTCGGTTCATATATTGGAATGGGATATTACAATACAATATTGCCTTCAGTAATTTTAAGAAATATGTTGGAAAATCCAAGTTGGTACACCTCATACACACCCTATCAGGCTGAAATTTCACAAGGAAGATTAGAGGCTTTGTTAAATTTCCAAACCATGATTATGGAACTAACAGGAATGGAAATCGCAAATTCATCGCTACTTGACGAATCAACTGCTGCTGCAGAAGCCATGATAATGATGCAAGGCAATCGTTCAAGAACAGCTGTTAAAAACAATGCAAATATTTTATTTGTTGACGAAAATATTTTTCCTCAAAATTTAGCGGTAATTAGAACTCGTGCTGAATATCTTGGTGTTGAGGTAGTAGTTGGAAAATACAATGAATTTAAGTTTAACGAAATGGTTTTCGGAGCAGTTGTCCAATATCCTGCCGGAGACGGAAAAGTAAACGACTATGCAAAATTTGTTGAAGATGCTCATAAAGTTGAGGCTTTAGTTACTGTTGTTGCTGATATTATGAGCCTTGTTTTATTAACTCCTCCAGGCGAGTGGGGTGCCGACATTGTTGTGGGCTTGACTCAGCGTTTTGGTATTCCAATGGGATATGGCGGACCTCATGCGGCATATCTCGCAACAAGCGAAAAATATAAACGAACGATGCCCGGCAGAATCATTGGTATTTCTGTTGATGCAAACGAGAACAAAGCATATAGAATGGCTCTCCAAACCAGAGAACAACACATAAAACGTGAACGAGCAACTTCAAATATTTGTACTGCTCAAGCTTTGTTAGCAAACATGGCGGGAATGTATGCTGTTTATCATGGTCCTGAAGGATTAAAAAATATTGCCTCTAAAATTCACTCCGCAACTACGCTTGTTGCTAATAAACTAAAAGAATTTGGTTATTCGCTAATGAACGATAATTTTTTCGATACATTAAAAATAGAATTACCAAACTCAATCAAATCGAAAAACATTGAGAAGATTGCTATTGATAACAATATTAACTTGCGATACTTCGACGAAAAAACAGTTGGATTAAGCCTTGATGAAACCACATCGTTACAAGATGTAATCATTTTGTTAAACGTATTTGCTGAAGCGGTTAACAAACAAGTTGGCGAAATAAAACCGAGCAAAGAATTGGGTTTTGACAAAAAGTTTGAGCGAAAATCACAAATTCTAAAGCAAGAAGTTTTTAATAAATATCATTCCGAAACCGAATTGATGAGATATATCAAAAAACTTGAGCGAAAAGATTTCTCATTAACACACTCAATGATTTCACTTGGCTCTTGTACTATGAAATTGAATCCTGCAACATCAATGCTTGCTTTAAGTTGGTCGGAATTTGGACAATTACACCCATTTGCACCCAAAAATCAAGCTGAAGGATATCATATCTTATTTAACGAACTTGAAACATATTTAAAAGCCGTTACTGGATTTGATTCGTTTTCGTTTCAACCAAATTCAGGTGCAGCGGGCGAATATGCCGGTTTACTTGTGATTAGAGAATATCAAAAATCAATCGGACAATCGCACCGAAATGTTGTGCTAATTCCATCATCGGCACATGGCACAAATCCTGCAAGTGCAGCAATGGCTGGCCTTGATATTATTGTTGTTGATTGCGACGAAAAAGGAAACATAAATGTAGATGATTTAAAAGTAAAAGCAGAACAGCATAAAGACAATTTAAGTTGTTTTATGGTTACTTATCCATCGACTCACGGTGTTTTCGAAAGCAGAATTCGCGAAATGATTGAGTTGATTCATAAATTTGGCGGGCAAGTTTATATGGACGGAGCAAACATGAATGCACAAGTTGGATTAACTAGTCCTGCGAATGTTGGAGCTGATGTTTGCCATTTGAATTTACATAAAACATTTGCAATTCCTCACGGTGGTGGAGGTCCTGGTGTTGGTCCAATTGGAGTAGCAAAACATTTAGCTACATTTTTACCATCTCACCCGGTTGTGAAAACAGGCGGAGAAAAAGGAATTTCGGCAGTTTCGGCAGCTCCTTGGGGAAGTGCAAGTATTTTGACAATTTCTCACGCTTATTGCCACATGCTAGGGGCAAATGGTCTTACCGAAGCAACTAAAATGGCAATATTAAATGCAAATTATTTAGCCGCAAGTCTAAAAGATTATTACGATATTCTTTATACAGGCGAAACCGGAAGAGTTGCACACGAAATGATTTTGGACTGTAGAGGTTTTAAAGATGCTCACGTTTCAGAAGCCGACATAGCAAAACGATTGATGGATTTTGGATTTCACGCACCAACTTTGTCATTCCCTGTTCACGGAACGTTGATGATTGAGCCAACCGAAAGCGAATCGTTGCAAGAATTAAATCGATTTGTTGAGTCAATGATTACTATTCACAACGAAATTACCGAAATTCGCGAAGGAAAAGCCGATATGGAAGACAATGTTCTGCGTAATGCACCTCACACATCGAATGAGTTAATATCTGACACTTGGTCGCATAAATACGGAAGAGAAAAAGCAGCATTCCCATTAAAATGGATTGCCGAAAACAAATTCTTCCCATCGGTAAAAAGAATCAACGATGCTTACGGAGATCGAAATCTCGTTTGCTCGTGTGAGCCTATCGAAAGTTATATAAAATAAAAAACATTACGAGGCAGTTTAAATCATATAAACTGCCTCGTTTTTTTATCATGGGAAATACATTTAACAAAAAAAATACATTCTTTTGGATTGCTTCAATAGGTGTTTTTTTATTATTGATTTTGCCAAGCCTGATACAAAAAGGAATGTTTATGGATGGCGTTTTGTATGCAAGTGTTGCACAAAATTTCGCCGATGGGTTTTCAACATTCTGGTTTCCTAAATTTGCTGAAGCCGCCCACAAATCTTTTCATGAACAACCTCCTTTAATGTTTGGATTGCTGGGATATTTTTACAAAATATTTGGCAACAGCATTTATGTCGAACGATTGTATTCATTCGTAATGGCAGCCTTAACAGCTTTTGTGATAAGCAAAACATGGAAGTTGATTTACAAGGAATCTGACATTAAAAAAATAGCTTGGCTACCAATTCTATTATGGATTATTATTCCTGTTTGTTTTTGGTCTTATATCAATAATATGGAGGAAAATACGATGGGTCTATTTGCTTTATCATCGGTTTATTTCATTGTTCGGGCGATTATTCTTAACCAAAAGGTGTTTTTGAATTTAATGATTGCCGGAATATTTATTTTTCTTTCAAGTTTAACAAAAGGTATTCAAGGATCTTTTCCATTGATTGTCGTTTTTTTGTATTTTGTAACTCATAAAAGTTTTTCATTCAAAAAAACTGTTTTTTATTCATCCGTTTTAATCCTTGTTCCTATAATTATTTATTTACTTCTAATTTTTTTCAACGAAGATGCTTTTATAAGTTTGAAAACATACCTTACGAATAGGGTTTTAAATAGCATCGAAAACGTTTCAACAGATTATGGCAGATTTTATTTAATAAGAAAGCTTCTGCAGGAATTAATTCCTGTATTTGCTTTTACTGCATTAATTTATATCATAATGAGAATAAAAAGAATTGAAGCAAGGTTTTCAGGAAAAGATAGGGCCGATGTTATTTGGTTTATTCTTATTGGATTATCGGCATCTCTCCCCTTAATGATTACTCTAGAACAACGAGGTTTTTATTTGGTTACATCGTTGCCTTACTTTGCTCTTTCTTTTTCTATCGTAAACGCAAAGGGAATTTCATCTCTTATTGAACAAATTTCTGAAAATTCAATCGGATTTAGAATTTTTAAATATGTATCAATCTTAATTTTGGTTTTAGCTATAGTATTAACCACATTTAATTATGGTAAAACAAAGCGACACGAAGCAATATTAAACGATATTTATAAAATTGGAAGCGTTCTTCCTGCCGGAGAAATAATAAGTTCAAACTCCAAATTGTACAACGAATGGGCTTTGCATTGCAATCTACAGCGACTTTATCATTTAAGTTTGGACGGCGACAAAAAGAAAACGAATAGCTATTTCCTAAAAGAAAAAAACGATACAACAAAACTTACTGATTACAAGCTTATTCCGATTGATTTGGAGTTATACTCTCTTTATAAAAAATGATGCCTTGTACGGGTTTATAACCGGACTAGTCCTAAAAAATAATCCGAATTCTGCACGAATGCTTGGGAAAAAATACGTTTTTAACACTAATCCATTACTAATTTTGATATTTGACTAACTACAACAAGTTTAAAACCAATTACGATTCCATGTGACCGACACAATTTAAAAATAAGATACCCGCTTTTGCGGGTATGTGGTAATTTTTTGAGGCACATTCCCTTGAAAAAGGGAATCTAAAAAATCAAATATGTGTCATATGGAAATAGAATTGGTATTAGCCGTTGCAATGTAAGAAGCAATCTGAAAAAATATATAGCCATTATTTTTGCAACATCGGTTTAAATTCAATTACCGAAAGCCTACAAAATATAAAATCGGGTTTTGATGATTTATAAAGATTTCTTTTTTATCTTTAAAAAATAAAACGTAACAAAAGCTTGGGTTATACAAGCAAATTCGCTTGTATTTGCTTACATTTATTATGGGTATAAACAAGTTACCGCCAAGTGTAGAAAAAAACAGAGACAACGATAAATTGAAAAGTAAACCATTGTGAAAGGACAGAAAAACGAAATATCGAAAAGACCAGAAAGCCGACACTTAAGCCAACCCGATGTTTTTTATTTTTTGCCCACCGCACATTTTTTAAAACAATTGCCGACCCACATTGCACACATTGCCAAAGCCCCACGAGCCAACGCTCCAGCCAAAGCTTTGTCAAAGAGTGCAATCTTGCCGACACACACATCAAGAATAATTGTAAATTTAATAACTAAATTGGACTAAGATAAAATGGCTTTAAGCTGGAATGAAATAAAAGACAGAGCATTAAATTTCTCAAAAGAATGGGCAGACACTTCAAACGAAGAAGCAGATGCCAAACCTTTTTTGGTGGAGTTTTTTAATGTTTTTGGTATTAGCAGTAAACGTGTTGGTACTTTTGAGCATAGAGTTAAAAAACTGGACGAAAAAGACGGTTATATTGACTTGCTTTGGAAAGGGACAATCTTAATTGAAATGAAAAGTAGAGGCAAAAACCTTGAAAAAGCCTATCAACAAGCAATTGACTATACACATGGACTAAAACAACATGAATTACCAAAATACATTCTCGTTTCTGACTTTGAAAACTTTCGGCTTTTCGACCTTGAAGAAGACAAACACATTGAATTTAAACTCAACGACCTTGTAAGTAACGTTCAACATTTCGGATACATTTTAGGCTATCAAAAGAAAGTTTACAAAGAACAAGACCCTGCAAACATTAAAGCAGCGGAATTGATGGGTAAACTTCACGACCGATTAAAAGAAATTGGTTACACAGGACATCCATTAGAAGTTTATTTGGTTCGTATTCTGTTTTTAATGTTTTCTGAGGACACAACCATTTTCAACAAACAACAATTTCAGGATTATTTAGAGCAACGAACCAACGAGGACGGCAGTGATCTTGCAGCAAAACTGCAAGAACTCTTTCAGGTGCTGAACACACCTAAAGAAAACCGTTTTAAAAATCTTGACGAGCAACTTGCTGAATTCCCTTATGTAAACGGAAAACTTTTTGAAGAAATATTGCCTACGGCAAGTTTCGACAAAAAAATGCGTCAAGCTTTGCTTGACTGCTGTTACATTGATTGGAGCAGAATTTCACCTGCAATTTTCGGTTCAATGTTTCAGAGTGTAATGAACCCGACTGAAAGAAGAAATTTAGGAGCACATTATACGAGCGAAACAAATATCTTAAAACTTATCAAACCGCTTTTCTTGGACGACCTTTGGAAAGAATTTGAAAGTATCAAAGACAACAAAAATAAACTTCCCGAATTTCATAAAAAATTAAGCACACTAAAATTCCTTGACCCTGCTTGTGGTTGCGGAAATTTCCTTGTAATCACATACCGAGAATTACGATTGCTTGAATTAGAAATTTTAAGAGCATCAAATAAAACAGGACAACGAGTATTTGACGTTCGAGAAATTATTTGGCTTGACGTTGATATGATGTGCGGAATTGAATATGAAGAATTTCCTGCTCGAATTGCCGAAGTTGCAATGTGGCTTATTGACCACCAAATGAATATGCAAATTTGCAATGAATTTGGACAATACTTTGTTCGTTTGCCTTTGAAAAAATCCGCAAAAATTGTTCACGGCAACGCATTACAGACAGACTGGGAAAATATAGTTTCTAAGAACGAACTTTCTTATATTCTCGGAAATCCGCCATTTATAGGCAAACAAGTTCAAAAACCTGAACAAAAAGCGGATATGGAAAAAATATTTGCTGGGGTAACTGGTGGTGGAACTTTGGATTATGTAACAGCTTGGTATGTAAAAGCGGCTCAATATATTCAAGACACAAAAATTAAAGTTGCTTTCGTTTCAACAAATTCAATCGCACAAGGCGAGCAAGTTGGAATAATTTGGGGTTTACTTTTTCATAAATACAAAATAAAAATACATTTTTCTCATAGGACTTTTAAATGGGGAAATGAAGCAAAAGGAAATGCAGCAGTTCACGTAGTCATAATTGGCTTCGCCAATTATGATACTAATGATAAAAGCGTTTTTGAATATGAGGATATAAAAGGCGAAGCTCACGAAATTAAAGTGAAAAATATTAACCCTTATTTGGTTGAAGGGAAAGATATGTTTATCACAACAAGAACAAAGCCTTTATGTAATGTTCCCGAAATCATAAAAGGTAGCGAAACTACTGACGATGGACATTTTATGTTGACTTTAGAGGAAGTAAATCAACTAAAAGAAAAATATCCCGAAAGTTCAAAATTCATCAGACCATTTGTTGGAGGTGGCGATTTTATTAACGGAAATGTTAGATATTGTCTTTGGTTAAAAGATGCTCCGTTAAATGAAATCCGTCATATTCCATTTATTCAAGAACGAATAGAGAGAGTTAAAAACTTTCGATTAGCAAGCACGAAAGCAAGAACAAGACATTGGGCAAATTTTCCAACTCTCTTTTCTGAAGATAGACAGCCAACTACAAGATATTTAATGTTTCCAAAGGTTTCATCTGAAAGACGGGCATATATTCCGTTTGCTTATGTTGAACCTGAATTTATAATAAACAATACCGCTTCTTTTATTCCTGATGCAAGCCTATATCTTTTCGGCATTTTAGAAAGTAAGATGCATATGGCTTGGATGAGTTATGTATGTGGTAGAATGAAAAGTGATTTCATTTACTCAAATAAAATCGTTTACAATAATTACCCTTGACCAGAAAATGTAAGTGAAAAACAAATTAATGCAGTTGAAAAAGCAACAGAAAATGTTTTATCAGCAAGAAATGAATTTCCTACTTATTCTTTAGCGGATTTATACGACCCATTAACAATGCCACCAGTTTTGGTAAAGGCACACCAAGAACTTGACAAAGCAGTTGATTTATGTTACAGACCGCAACCGTCAGACTGTCTAATAACCCCAAGTGTTAATAAAAGTTTAAGTTATTAACAATCAGCAACATATCGTATTTTAAATTTGTTAATATTCTGATTATTAGCTATATTCGTAATATGAAATACATATTA
>Ga0209417_1000245_pt1 | contig 143405 bp, 138 predicted proteins | sample RifGroF2_FD_184002 | JGI IMG/M metagenome (GOLD analysis project Ga0209417, IMG submission 184002) | Groundwater microbial communities from Rifle, Colorado, USA - Groundwater F2 (SPAdes) (version 2) | ecosystem: Environmental > Aquatic > Deep subsurface > Groundwater | place: Rifle, Colorado... | reverse complement strand
AATGCTAAGTCTAAAATAGCTTTTTCTGGCTAAATTAGACCATCTGACGATTGTGCTTTGATTAAAACCCGTATATCTGGCTACCTGACGTGTGCTCCATCCTTTTTCAAGCACTAATTTAGCCGCCTGCAAACGCAAGCGAGGGATGTTTGGATTTGTTGTGTATGGCATGTCCATATTCTACAAGGGTGATGCAAAGGTATTGAACCATTACATCCACTTGACTATTCCAAATTTATCATTATAATAGTTGAGCTTAAATTATTAAAATAATAAAATATGTCACAATTAAAAGTTAGAGATTTGATGGATTTTAGTTTTACTATTCTTGACGATGATGTTTGCGGAGCTTTCGTTAGAGCCGTTAATGCATCGAATCGCAATGGAGTTTGTTTAATAGCTGAATTAAGAGGTCATTTAAATGGTGCTAGAGTTGAATTAGTAAGGTTTCTAAAAGAACAAGCAATGCCGCCAGCTTCACCTTTTGCAAATGAAGAAGAGTGGGTGTCTGGTGTTGATTCTGCTCTTGCTGCTTAGTTCGTTATTGCCTAATCTATCTCGTATTTCAACGTGACTGTAACGGTTGTTTCTTTTGAGCCTGCTTCGATTGCAGGTGCTGGGACTGCGCTGTCTAGCATCATTTTTGATGATTCTGCTCTGCCTCCGCCAACGCCATACATTGGATAAACCGGGCTTGAAACGCCTTCTTCAATTGAAAGTAATTTTCCCAGTGAAAAACCGCCGGCACTTGCAATTTGCTCCGCTTTCTTTTGAGCTTTTTCAATGGCTTCTTCGCGAGCCGCATCTTCGGCTTGAGTTGGATCATCGAGTTTGAATGAAAGTTCGGAGACTGTGTTTGCGCCGTTTTTTACAACTCCGGCTAAGAGGTCTCCGATTTTATCAAAGTTTCGAACTTTTACGCCGACTGATTGCGTTATTGTGTAGCCTGTGATTTCTGATGGAGGGCAAACGCCATTTGTTTTGCATTCATAATATTGATATCGAGGTGAAACATTATAACTTTCGGTTTTGATATCCTTTTTATCAACATCGTTTGATTTTGCGAACTCGATGGCTTTATTCACTTTTTCCGTATTTGTTTTTTGAAGATCTGCAACGTTTTTTCCGCCTTCTGTGATGACGCTAAAGCTAAATTCCGCAACATCAGGAATTGAAACTGATTTTCCTTCCGCACTGACTGAAAAATTTCTGAAAGAAGTCGGTTGAATTGATTTTGAATAAGAGTTTACGTAACTAACTGTTCCGTAGCATAGGAACGCGATAAATACGACGAGCGCCAGATTTTTGAGGTCTTTGATTTTTTCATTCATGTTTAAAGTGGTTAGATGTTTTTTATATTATACGTTTTACGTTGATGATTAGCACTTGACTTATTAGTTCTTTCTTGGAGTATTATTGAGTTATGAAGAAGTGTAAAAAATGCGGAATTGATTTTGAAATTCGCGATCAAGATATTATATTTTACGATAAGATTTCGCCTATTTTTGATGGGCAAAAATATCCCATTCCCGAGCCAAAATTGTGTCCAAAATGTCGTGAGCAGAGACGCTTGGCTTATCGTAATGAAAGGATTTTATATAAGTGTAAAAGCTCGCTTAGTAATAAAGATATTATTTCTGTTTTTAGTCCGGATTCAAAATATAAAATTTATACAAGCGATGAATGGTGGAGCGATTTTTGGGATCCGCTTGCTATGGGACGCGATTTTGATTTTAACAAAGGGTTTTTTGATCAATTTTATGAGCTGGAACTTGAAGTTCCGCGTCCGCCTTTGATTAATAATAAAGCCGAGAATTCTGATTTTTGTAATTTTGCGGATGGAAATAAAAATTCATATCTTGTGACCTCTGCGAACTGGAATCAAGACTGTTATTATAGCTTTTTGATGGTCAAATGTCGGAATTCCGCTGACTGCATTTGGTGCACGGATTGCGAGCTTGTTTATGAATGTTTGGACTGCATAGGTTGCTATAATCTGCGTTATTCGCAAAATTGTGAGAGTTGTTCTGAAAGCGTATTTTTATATAACTGCAAAGGTTTGATGAACTGCATGTTTTGTATAAATTTGAATAATAAAAAGTACTGCATTTTTAATAAGGAGCATACGAAAGAAGACTATGAGAAAGCCGTAAAATACATGTATGGCAGTTATGCGAAGTATCAGGAAATGATTGCGAAATTTGCGGATTTTAAAAGATCTTTTCCAATAAGAAAGGCAAATAATTTTATTGGATGTCAGGACTGTGTTGGTGATAACATTTTTCATTCGAAAAATATTTATATGGGTTTTGATATCTATAATTCAAAAGATTCGGCTTATTTGCACGATGGGCTTAAAGGTTCGGATTGCTATGATGTTTGTTTTTTCGATGGCGTCGAACTTTGTTATGAATCCACGAGTTTGATTGGATATGGCTATCGGTTCACGAATTTTTGTCGCGATTCTTATAATTTGTTCTACTGCGACAATTGTTATTCTTGCAAAAATTGTTTTGGATGCGTCGGGCTAAGGAGAAAGGAGTTTTGTGCATTTAATAAGCAATATTCGGAGTCTGAATATAATGCGCTTGTTGTGCAAATAATTAAAAAAATGGAAGAAACAGGGGAGTTTGGTGAGTTTTTTCCTGCAAAATATAGCCCGTTTGCCTATAACGAAACTCTTGCGCAGGATTATTATCCGCTGAAAAAAGATCAGGCGGCGGTTCAAGGATTTTGCTATGTGGAGCCAAAAAAGTCGGATTATATGCCGCAAAAAGTTGTTTTGCCGGATAATATAAATGAAGTTTCGGATTCTATTTGCAATGAATTATTGGCGTGTAACGTAACCGGTAAAAATTATAAAATTATTCCGCAGGAATTGAGCTTTTATAAAAAACTTGGCTTGCCTTTGCCAAGAAAGTGCTTTGATCAAAGGAATTTTGAACGCGTTGCGTTAAGAAATTCGCACATTCTTTATGATCGAAAGTGCGATAAATGTGGTTCGCTAGTTAAAACTACTTATGTTCTGAATCGTCCTCCGAAAATTTATTGCGAGAAGTGTTATTTGGGGACGGTTTAATTGCTTTTTTATCTTCAGGTTTTTGCTCTTTTAATTGCGGTTTTTCGATTTCTTGCGCATCTTTTTCAGACTTGATTTCGTCTTTGATTTCTGGTTTTATTTCATTTGCCATTTTGTGCGCTTCCTTGAAGGATTCGAATGCGGATTTGAAATCTTCGGATGTTGTGGCGGCCGTACCTTCTTCTATCTTTTGTTGAACTTCGATTAATTTTTCTTGTGCTTGTTTAAGGCTTTCTTCAGGCATTTTGTCGTGATTTTTTTCTATGAAATTTTGAATTTTTTCAATTTTTTCGTTGGCGTTTTCGAGTTTGTTTTCTGCGGCTTGCTTTGGAAACGTGATGACCTTTAGATCGTGTACGGTTTCTTTTATTTCTTGTGTGCTTGTATTTTCATCATTTAACTTTTCAAGAACTTTTTCGTGTTCTTTTACTGAAGTTTCCAGTTTTTCGATTATTTTTTCCGCGTTCGTTGAATCGCCTGAGGATTTTAAAGCTTCGATTTTTTCTTTGGCTTTTTCGGTTTGTTGTTCAATTTTTGCTTTAATTTTTTCAATTTGATCTTTGCTGATTGTGCCTTTTTGTTCGAGCTCTTTGATTTCGCCAAGACGTTTCTGGATTCTTGTGGCTTCCCATTCAGCTTGCCCTTGTTTTGAAAAAGTAAGGCGTGAGCGGATTTCTTCGTTTACGTTTGTTTTTATCGGATAAAGCAAATCTCCGGGAAGGCTTGTTTCAGCTGCAAATGCTGTGCCGGTGCTCCCTCCAAAAACCAAAACAATTATATAAATTGCGATGAAAGCTTTTTTATGTTGAGTTGGTATGAAAATTTGAGCAATGCGTGTCCAAAATGATGCAGTGTTTCCAATTGGATTTTTTTCCATATGGCTAATAATATCTGTTCGGGCTGACATTTTTTCATTTTGCGTGAGCCTGATTTTTTTCATCTCCGATATGAATTGTTTTGTTTTATCCATTTAATAATTGTTTTAACTGTTTTAATGCTCTATTTATGCGGACTGATATGTTGTTTTCGCTTTCTCCGGTCGTTTCTGCCATTTCTTGAATCGACATTTCTTCTACGTATCTCATTGTGATTGCTTCTTTATATTTATCTTCCAGCTTTTCCATCACTTTTAATGCTTTTTCGCTTTCCATTTTTATATCGATCTTTTCTGTACTGATTGCGACTTTTGGAACTATTCCTTTTTCCGCGAGCTGTTCAAGAGATTCTTCTTTTTTCTTGCGATATTCGTCGATCAGCAGGTTGTTGGCTATTTTGTAAAGTAATGATTTTATTGTGTCTTTTGCACCCTTTTTCCCGATATAGTCCCAGGTTTTCATGAATGTGTCTTGCATGAGCTCCAACGCTCTTTCACGGTTCATCAGGCGGAAATATATATGTCTGAATATTCCGTCTGAAAATGCTTCATATGCTTTCAAAAATTCTTGATGTATATCGTTTTTATTAGTCATTTGTATTACGTGCGACTTGTTTAATTCTTACAAAACTTTTTTATGAAATGATCCGGGTGATAACCTAATTTTGCTTTGCGTAAGCCCGGAATTCCAAGGTCTTGTTCTCGATTTACGAATTCAATTCCGGCATTATTTAGCGAATTTATCAAAAACCATTGGTTGATAACTTGATATAATCCCGGAATTTTTGCGTTGGCTTTTTCTGAGTGTATTATAGCCGTTTTTTCGTTTATTTTCCCGCCAATCGTGAAGGCTTCAATTTGTCTATTGATTCGAATTGCGCCTCCAATAAGTTCTAATTCGTTGAAATATTGCAGAGATTTTTTGACAGCCAAGTGTTCATCTTGCGTTTCTTTTTTTTGATCCGGTTTTGTTGCGGCCCATTTTTCGTGAAATTTCAGGCAATCTTCGCAGTTGTTGTGGGATAATTTTTCATAAATGCATTCGTATTTTGATAAACAAGTTTTGATATTGTGGCGCTTCCCGTCGTATCTTCTGCCTTTTAATTCGGCCAAATCTTCATATTTATAAACATATTCAAAGTTGTCGCGATCTTCTTCTATTTTGAATCCAAGTTGTTGCAATTTTTCGGCGGCTCTTTCCGGGATTTTTATTATATTTGGAGAAATTTTGATTAATTTTTCAATCATATTTTCATAGTCGAATTTGCCAATTGGATATATGAATTTTTTTTGACCGTCGTATATGCCTGCAATGATTAAAGCGTTATCAATTTTACTGAACAGGATTGGCCTGGAATCGCTCCAAATAAACAAATTTGCAAAGATTGTGTCTGCCATTTCAGACCCGTTTTCTTTGCGCCATTTTTCGTATAAAGCAAAATCGGAAATATTGATCTTGCGCGTTTTGGGGAAGGCTGGAATTGTATCTAAAATTGTCATAGGCTAAGGATACGGGGATGGAGGCAGCGGCGCAAGTGGGACGAGTTGTTCGTATTATATTGACATGTTAAGATTTTAATGCTAAATTGGCTTCCTTAGTTAATTTTTTAAACCAAATTTAATATGCCAGACAATTTACATAAACGTTATACTGATCGAACGGGCGCTATGCAAGACTTCAGTTTTGATAGTGATACAATTTTGGACAATAGAAGAGGGGTCGGCAGTCGAGGCAAAGGCCCTTTTCAGTATCGTAGAACTGATTCTGATACGTTCAAGAATGCTACAGATGCAATGCGCATATCGCGCGCTATTATATTGACCATGGATGAGAACAGAGCTGTTCGTCCAACGTGTTCTAGAGATGTTTCGCAAATTAAGGATATTCTTAAAAACGGTGATCTGAATTTGATTTGTGGTGCCGTTGTTGAGTTGCTCGTTTTTTTAGGTCAAGAATTACTTACTCATGAAAGAATTGAGCGAATTGTTCGTAATATGGTTGATTTTATTGAGAACGCAGAATGGAAGGAGGGGTATGGTTTTCTCGCATTTGATTGTGGACCTAACTCCGTAATTAGATTCTATTCCAGAGATAATAGAGGTAGCGTTAATGTTGAATTGTTGCCAGGGGATGATGGGGTTATTGAAAGATTTGCAAGCATTAACGATGAAGAGCATTCTGCTTAAATTATTTCCTTAACCAAATTTAATATGTCACAAGAATATCCACATGAACGTTATACTGATTCAACTCCGAAAGGTGATGAGGTGCCCGGTTTAGAGGCTTTTAGTGGTCCATTGCCTGCTGATTATTCGAAAGATGCCGTTGGCGTCATTGGTAGAAGTCATGAAACTCCCGCTTTGCAATTTGGATATCGCGAAACCGATTCGCGCACTTTTCAAATTCAAGCCGATATTATGCGCGTTGCAGATGCAGTTTTGACGGTTTCATCGCCTCGTGGAGAAATCGATATTACGTCGCCAGTTTCTATGCTACATGTTAAGGAGGCTATTAAGACCGGTACATTTGATGCGATTTGTGAAACTGTTCACGATTTTGTTTCTCACATTGCGGGGCGCTCTGTTGATAATATCGAAGGAGTTGTTAAAAGTTTGAAATTTTTGATTGATGGAATGAAATCCGGTAGAACTAGCTATGCTACTATTAATTTTATGTCTTCAACCGGTAATATGGAGCGTTTGCGTTTTTATCCTAAATCCGGAAAAACTCCTGAAGTTGAAGTTGCTTTAGTTAGCCCTAAGGATCCTGATGTTAAAGCGCGTTTTGCTGCTTGTAGTGGTGCAAGGCCTAAGACTCAACCTGAAGAGTGATATAATTGATCCGTATGAGCTTTCTATCGGATTACAAAAAGTTGCTCTTTTCCACGCCAAAACAGGCGTTGACTCAGTGGAATTGCGAAAATTCGGATTATAACGTTTGGGCGAATCACAGTAAGAATTCATATATGACTCGCGGAAGTGGTTGGATGAAGGATTGTTTTTATTTGTATTGGGTTTATCACGCTTTGGACGTTTCCGATTGCGCTTATTGTGAGCGTATTGAGCTTTGTTATGAGTGTGTTGATTGCAATCGCTGTTATAACTGCGATTTTTGTCAGGATTGTAAGGATTCGAATGATTTGGTTTATTCTTATGATTGCACGGGATGCAAAAATTGTTTGGGGTGCATTGGGCTTGTGAAGAAGGAATTTTGTGTATTTAATGAGCAAAAAACGAAGGAGGAATATGAGGCGATTTTGAAGAACAAAAATTCGACGCAAATCGTTAGTGCTTTTGAAGATTTAAAATCGAAAATTCCGCATAGGGATTTCATTTTAAAGAGCGAAAATTGTGTCGGGAATCATATTGAGAATAGTCAAAACTGTTTTTATTGCTTTGATACGGTGAGGTCGCGCGATGGGATTTATAATTTTAATGGATATGAAAATATTGATTCTGTGGATTGTTCATTTGCTAAAGAAGAGCTTAGTTATGAGCGTGTTGGCGGTGGTTGGAATTTTAATTGTGATTATGGCTTGTTTTTGATGAATTGCGTTGATTGTAAGTTCTGCTTCCAGCTACAGGATTGCAAAAATTGTTTTGGATGTGATGCGCTTCATCATAAGAGGTTTTGCATTTTGAACAAGGAGTATTCGGAGGAGGAATACTTTAAAAAAACTGCGGAAATTTGGGCGGAGTTGAAAAATAGTATTGAGGCAGGGGACTTGATGAGCGTGTTTGAAGACAGCGAATATGCGGGGATCGAGCATTGAGTTTACAAAGTTATTAAAATATGGTATAATTTTAATAATAAAACAAAAATACAAATGACGCCTCTGGCTATATTTGGTGAGATTGCGAAATTATTGGCTAAAAAACCTTTTACTTTTTTGGACGAAAAAGCTCGCAATTTGATCTTAAAAGATGCAAAAATTGCGTTATCTGAGATCGTTTCCAAGCTTGAGACTAAGGTCTTAAATGAGACTTTGACTTATAAAACAGCAAAGAAGACTTTGGATTTTTTGCATAAATTTGATGAAGTTGAATTTGTTCAGGCCTTGGATTCCTTGGTTGATATTTATTTATATTCTGAGAATGTGAAAATTAAAAAGGCGGCACATAGCGCCAAATCCTTTTTAACAAAAGCCAAAAAACACGTTTTGGAATATCATATTTCGCTTGAGAAAATTAATCAAAGAGCGGAAGAAATGAGCGAGAAAGACCAAGAAATGGCTGATTTGAAACATCTGCAGAACGTCGGTGTTTTTTATGTTTTGGAATATACGCTTCAGGTTTTGTTTGAATTTAGCCGAATTTCCGATGAAAATAAGAAGAAATTATTGAACGACGGTCTAAAAACCGATGCCGGTAATTTGCCTTCATATTTGCCGCTTGAAGATAGTTTTAGGCAGGAATTGTGTTTGAAGATTTTTGATGAGAAATTACGAAATAATTTGCTTTTTGCTTTTTATGAATTTGAAGAAAACCTGGAAGGTGAAATTGATTTGAAAAAAATCGCGCAAGCTTTGAAAAAGTTTAATTTATTTGTTTTAAATGAGTTTGATAAGAAAGGATTTAAAACGTTTAAAGCGCTTGTTTATAAGCCATTTGGGAATAATGTGAGTTTGAGCGAAATTATAGAAAAAATTAATTTATTAAAAATTTAAAAACAAAAAAATATGTCACAACAAGATCCAAATCAAGTTCAAAGAATAGATGTAAAAGAAGTTCAAGATAAAAAAGCCCTTCCTGCGGAGGGCGGGGTTGATGTTAAAGAGCAAGAAGCTAGGGCGATTTTGGACGAGATGGAGAGTGCACAAAAATTTCCGGAGGTCGTACTTGATGAATCGATGATTTGTAAAAATGTAAGTGATAGGATTAGACGATACGAGACTGACTGTAGGATGTTTGAGGATCGTGCTTACGCAGATGTTAGAAGTATTCGTTATTCTTCTTCTCCTTTTGTAAAGGATGAAGGCAGCCGTAAGTTTGAATATGCTTTGGCAAAGATACGGCACGATAAAAAAAATTGGTATATCTCTTTGATGTATGATTTGAAGGGAACCGTTTCTCCTGAGGCATGGAGGATTAAGCTTGCAACATTTTTGAATCCACATATTTTGGATGTCAAAATGGTGGATGAAATATATAAAACTCTTGCAAAAGATGAATCTGAATTCGCCGTTCAAGTTGAATGTGAACTTATTGGGCGTGGCTATTTTGCATCTGTTTGCCCATTTTGGAATAAAATTCGTGGTAAAAATACTGATTATGCAAATAAAATAAGACGTGCGATTATTAAGTATATTTTAGAGGATTCCGGTAAGGCTAAGCTTGAAGATTTGAATGCTTTGATTGATAGATTGGACGTTAGTGCTGATTCGACGGTTCGCCAATCTTTTCCTGAAGGTTTGCGTAAAGACTTTGAAGCTGTTGTTAAAAATGAAAAAAGAGCTTGTTACAAAACAAACGGTAAACTTAGTGGATATGAATATGATTTAGGAAGATATAATCAAGCTGAATATTTACTGCAAAATGGTCGTGGTGATTATGAGACGCGAATTGAACGTGCCCGTGAGGTAGATAGGCTTCGTAGAGCCTTGCCTAATCAGTATAATTTTTATTTTGGGTTGTTTGATGATTTGAAAGACACTGTTTCAGATGAAGCATGGGGCATTAAGCTTAGATCTTTTTTAAATCCTAATTTTTTGAATAAAAAAGTTGCTTCGGAGATATATAAAAAGCTTGAAAATGATGAGTCTGAATTTGCCGCTCAAATTGAGCTTAATCTTATAAGCCGTGGTTATGTTGAATATGGACCTGATTCTTCGCGTTATGCATTTTGGAATAAAATTAGTGGCAAAAATACTGATTATGCAAATAAAATAAGACGTGCGATTCTTTCTTATGTTTCCGGAAAATTGGATGGGTATTCTAAAGAAGTTGATAATGCGATCGTTGGATTGCAAGATGGCATTCCTGACAGCATGCGTGAATCCTTACCAAAAGATTTATTTGAAGAATTAGATCGAATTCACGAAATTGTAGGTAAGAATATTGTTGATGAGTTAGATAGGGTTGCTGCAGAGAAGCTTAAAGAAAAACAAGAAAGAGAGGCTCGCATGAAAGAGCAAAAACAAAAAACGGTTGATGACATGAATGAAGTTCTTGATGAAAGATTGGCTGATGATATAGGCGTTTATGGAGAAAATGAAAGCAATGTCGAGGATCGTTTGCATGTTATTAAATATATTTTTCAAAATATATCATGGGCTGATGATGAAACAGGCGTTTCGATTATCGAAAAATTATTTGATTTTTTGGCAAAGTGGCAAGATTCGGTTTATTTTAAGGATGAATTTCAATATCGCCTTCATGGATATTTGGATCAACTATCTAGGCGTGGTTTGAAGGATGGTGCTCTAGTGGAGCGTTTAAATAAGCTTTTGAGTGTTGATTATTTTCATGCACGTTCAAGTGAAATAAATAAAGGCTATGAATTTGGATATCATGGGTATTCTTATAAGAGGACGCGAAAGGTTGCGTAGAGTGATAAGACTAATTGAGGCAGGGGATTTGATGAGTCTGTTTGAGGATGAAGAGTACGTGGGGATTTTGTACTAATTATGCTTTTCCCGTTATCCAAGCCAATCTATAAGCATTGACATATTTTGTTCTTTTGCCTTCTTTCGTTGGATCTTTGACGCGCTTTTGGTTTACATCAATTCTTAATTTTACGCCCGAGATCATGCTTGGCAATATAGTGTCTAAGTTTCCTTTGAATAAGCTAAAGTCATCTACCGATGATTGCGTGCGCGTCATTTCAAATAATTCTTCCGCTGTATATTGAGTGCCTTTATCCGATGCTTCTGCTAATTTTTCTACAACAAATTGGTCTATTTTGCCTATTCTGGTCAATCTTTTTGTAGCTATTGCAAATGTTGGTGCTCCTTCAGGAATTTCCAGGGCAGGCGGTTGCATGGCGACTCTTAACACTCTCGCAGTGAACATTTGCATTACTTCTATTAGATATTCCATTCTTTCCATGACTTCTCCGGCTTGCTGTCCCTGTCTATCGCGTAGTACGCTAGTGATTTCTCCCAGAAGGGCTTCCGTTCTTGCTCTTTTTCCTTTGGCTTTTTCGCTTTTGTCATTTTTATCGTCGGTTTCTCCCATTATATTTTTGAATCTTTCCGCTAGCTGTCCCAGTGTATTTACTAATCCATCGCATCTTGTTTCAGCTTTTAGCCTTAAAGCGTCTTCAGGTCTTCCTGTTTCGCCCAATGCTTCGGCCATTGCATCACGAATGTCTTCAGCTCCCAGCTTCGCTCGTTTTCCGTTTTTGTCATGCGGTAATGCGCCTGCCGCATTTGCGACTCTTCTGGTGAATGCTCCTCCTGTTAGATCGTCTTCTCCGTTCAAAAAATCTGCCGCTTCAATTCCTGAGGATGCTTTCATTGACCCATCTGCCACGAGTCTTTGCATTCTTTCATCTAGCGTTAATAGTTTTAAATAACCTTTTATGTGAGTTATGGATATTCCCGTTTCTTTTGATAATATTTCTGTCGCCCTTTTTTTGTCTGTTTTTCGTTCTATCATCCTTCTTGCAATCATTTTTTCATAAGATTTCGCTTCTTCTATTGGATTTAAGTTTTTTCTGTTTGTGCTGTTGAACGCGGCTTCAAAGATGTCTTCTTTATTTGGATACCATTTGACTTTGATTTTCATATATTCGGCGCCTTGTTTTTTCATCGAGCGCCATCTTCTTTCTCCATCAACAAGTATAAATTTGAGATGAGTTTCGCCTTTTATGAGGATTGGAGTTACTTCGGCGGCATCTCTTTGTCCGTTTGTTAAAAGGTCATGATCGAATTTTTCTATATCATCAAATTCAAAATTTTCTCTTGGTTGATCCGGATTTGGAATAGCCCAGCCTATTGGTATATAAAATATTTGTTCGCCTTCAAGACTTTCAAGTCTTATTAATTGAGCGGAGTCGTTTTTTAAAACCATGCCGCCTTTTGTGCATTGTCCAAGGTTTTCCGCTTTTAAAGAGTCTTTGTTTAAAATTCTCTCTTGCGGAGGCGTTTCTAAAAGCGGTGATGTTTGTAGACGTGTTTCCATGAGAGAGTATTTATATCAAATTATGAATTATTGTCAATTTTTTGATTCCAGTTTTGCTTGACTTTCTTGAATTTTGAAGCGAAAATGCTTTCCTTGTAATAAAATGAAAATATGGGAAGAGGCGGTGAAAAATTAGGAGTTGATAAGGATTTAATGCTTTCTAAAGCCGATGCTGTTGCTTTGCAACGTTTCTTGGAAGAGAGAAGGGCTTTAAATAGAGATCTTGCTAATTTAAGAGGTTCTTTAGATGAAAGACTAGCAAGGATGAGAAGGATGGAGCTTGAGGCGATTGATCGTGAATTGGAGCTCGAAAGGGCTATCGCAGAAAAAAAGGCTTTAGGTGCTGTTGATGATAAAGACGACGAAGGAGATGATGATTTGGACCTTGCTGAAAAGGTTGATATGGCTCTTGGCTCTCATCCTCGCGCTGTTACTTTGATGCAAAAATTGTTGACAAAACTTAACGGTAGAACTGTTCGTATCCTCGAGAGTGGTCTTGATGATGTGATGGACGCTTTGCGTCCTAAAAAGAGAGGTGATTGTGAATTGAGAAATGGTTGCGCCGAAGATGATAATAGAAAACGTCCTTGTACGTGGGTTGGATGTAATTATAATCTTTATTTAGACGTAAATCCTGAAACAGGTTCTTTAAAGCTTAATTTTCCGGATTTGAATCCGTGGGAAGTTCATCCTAGATATTCTTGCGCATTGGATATTGCGGACGATGGTGGTTGGCCACTCGAGCGCGTTGGCAAAGTTATGAATCTTACCAGAGAGAGGATTAGGCAGTATGAAGTTGCGTGCGTTAAAAAGCTTCGTTCATCTCTTGGGCTTGATGATTTTGTTGTTTCTGATGAGCTCGATGTTGGATTACGCGTTGAGGATGGTGACGATAGCGTTGTTGTTAATGATGAAAAAAGTTTGGCAAAAGCGGGTGTGGCGGTTTTGGCTGAAGGAGTTGATGGGAATGGAGAAGATGCTGATGTTACCGTTAAAGCGACGGCAGTTGATGCTGCGCCTAAAAAACCGTTAAAAGCGCCTGTTGAAACATTGAATGCCGGTCAAAGTGAAGGTGACGATGTTTTTGATATTGGCGAACTCGAGATATAGATTTTGTATTTATTTAGATCCGTATTCCAATTTGATAAATCAAAAAACACACTATCCATGCGAGAGCGGTTGGATAAAGAAAGCTGATTATTGCCCAGCGTGTTCCGAATTGATGTTTTATTATTGAAATTACGGGAATGCATGGGGAATAAAGCAGGATAAATACGAGTAGAATTACGGCTATAAAGGGGTTGAACGTTGGATCGTTTTGAAACGCATGGATTAAGCCTTGTTCCGAATTTGTTTCGATTGAATATAAAATTCCAAATGTTGATATGAATACTTCTTTTGCGCCGAGTGCGCCAAATAATCCGGTCACGATTCGCCAGTCAAATCCTATTGGCTTGAAAATTGGTTCGATTATCATGCTGATTTTGCCGGCATATGATTCTTGGATTGTTGGAGGAATGCCGTTTGCTTGAGGGAAGCTGAATAAAACCCATATTAATATTGAGAAAGGGAGAATTATTTTTCCGGCTTTGAGAGTGAAATTTTTTACCGGCTGCCAAATTGCTTTGCAGACTGTTTTTAATTCCGGGAATTTATATTTTGGAAGTTCCGATGGTCCTGCTAGAATTTTTCCCGCAAGTATTTTGTTGAATACCGCACCTGTTAAAAATGCGAATAATATTCCGAGTAAATATAGTCCAAATAAAGCCGTTCCTCTCCATTTTTCTTCAAAAAAAGCGGCGATGAGAAGCGTGAATATTGGAAGAGTTGCGCTGCAGCTTAAAAATGGAATCATCATTGTTGTTATGAGCTTTTCTCGCTGTGTTTTTAGATTTCTTGTCGCCATTATTGCCGGGACATTGCATCCATATCCCATAATCAAAGGAACAATTGATTCGCCTTTTAATCCGATTCTTTTTAAAGTTGAATTGAAAAGGAGTGATGCGCGATTGAGATATCCGGTTTGTTGAAGAATTGATAGAAAGAAAAATAAAAGGATGATTAAAGGTATAAAAACCAGCATTGCCCCGATTCCGCCGATTGCGCCGTCTATTATCATTCCGCTCCACCAAGCGTGCGGGAGAATTGTTGCGAGGTATTTTTGAATAAGCGAAACTCCTTTATCAATCATGTTCATTGGAATTGATCCGATCGTGAAGATTGCTTGAAAGATAAGCCACATTATAAAGAAGAATATTGGCAGTCCGAAGAATTTATTTAGAAGTATTTTATCTATTTGTTGTTGTTTGTGTTGTTTCATTGGACTACATTTTAACGTAAAAATTTTATATATGTAACTTTAAATAATGCGATAAGTTCGACATAACTTTGAATACGTGCTACGCTTCTTATGCAAAAGAGAAAAACTCCTTTGTGTCTATTTTTTTAACGACAATGAGTATGGTTGGTAAGATCAAAAAGCTTACTGAGAAAGGCTTCGGCTTTATCACAGGCGAGGGGCTCGAGAAAGATTTATTCTTTCACAGCAACTCTTTAGTTGGAATAACTTTCGCTGAACTTAGAGAAGGCGATTCAGTTACTTTCGAAACAGCAGAATCCCCAAAAGGGTTGAATGCTGTTAATGTTCAGGTTGCGAGTGGCGATGCCGCTCCTTCCGAAGCTGTTGCCGAAGAGGCACCTTCAGAACCAGCAGCTGAGTAAGCTTTAAAAGCTTAAATAAGCAAAAAAGACCACTATCTGTTAAAAGGTAGTGGTTTTTAAGTTGGTGCGGTTGTTTTGCGTTATTGACATATTTATTAAAATGGTGTATAATTATGGTATAAATTAATTAATATATAACAAAAATAAAAATGAAGAAAAAAATCGTAATCGGCTTAGTTGCCGCAGTGGTCCTCGTCGGAGCCTCTGTTTTTGCGTTTACCTCAGTTGGAAACATGCTGAAGGGAAACGTTGTCAACGGAGTGGACTGTACAAATGTAAGTAAGCAATATACTTCATTGCAAATAGCATTTGTCAAAGAGCTCTCTTCTAAGCCTGTAAGTCTTTCTAAACTAGAGAGTCATATTGTTAAGTATATGATAACTAGGAATAAAGATAAAAATGTTGAAACTTGTAAGTTGGAAAAGTTTGTTAGTGATATTTATCTTACAATGAGGGCGAAATTTGACGCTGCAAAGCAAAATAACTCGGCAACTTTTGACTGTGATGGAGTAAAGGCGAAATTTGATGCATTGCAAGCTAAGTTTCTCAATGAGATGGCTCCTAATGCTCAAGACATTTCCGTTTTGAATACTTTGATTGCTGACTACTGGTATTTACAAAAGATAAATGCTAATGGTAAGCCTAGTGAGGATATCACTGTGTGTAAACTAGAAGATTATATTAAAGCTTCGCACGATAAAATGAAAAAACAAGTTGTCGATGATGTGTGGCCTAAATTATTGAAAACTTTAGCGAATTCACCTACTTATGAATACGAAGGGTACCCAATTAGAACAGGTATAAAAGCTAGTCCGATTGATTCAAAGTTAACACGTGTTACATATGATCTTAACTATTCCGTTCCGGACATTCTTTCAAAGCTTAATTTAAGCAAGCTTCCTGTTGGTGCTAAATTGTATATGTATACATTTGGTAAGGAGCTTTATGGTGATATGTCTTTGTACACAAATAATCCACAGGAGTTTACTATAGTAGATAAGCCTTCTTGTGATACAGCTTTGCCTAATGGCGTGACTTTATCTGGTAATTTTTCCGGAATTAGATGCCGAATGCCAAGTTCTGGGAATGGAGTTGTTTCGTTTTATGTTGATTTTAATTACGGGGGAATTAATTCTTATAATAAGGGAATTGGCTTTACCAATGCTTTTGTGATCCTTGATTCAAATGGCAAATATATTACAGGCCCGGAAGAATATACGCTTCATTATACAACTGAAATATATTAAAATAATTTGATTGTTTGTAAAAAATTTTAAAAGCCACGATTTCTCAATAAGAGTCGTGGCTTTTTTGTTTGCTTTGTTTTGACGCGATTTATTTCTTCTTATCCTTCTTTGCTTTCTTCTTTTTCTTGTTTTTTGCGTCTCTGTTTTCGCCTTTGCCCATTTGTGTTGTTGTTATGAGGGTAAATAATTTTCACTTAACCATTTTACCACATTATATTCCCGCAATCATTTTTATTCCGAGGATTGCGCCGATTATGATGAATGCGGATTTTATGAATTTGTTGCCTTTGTATTTGCCGTATTTGGAGCCCATATAGCTTCCGAGAGTCGAGCCGAGAGCGCATGCGATGGCCATGTTTAAGTCGAAATATCCCTTTTGAATGTATAAAATTGCGGCAAAACTGACCCAGAAAAATGCGATTGCGTAATAATGTCCGAGTGCATCAATAAAATCAAAACCGCGTGTTTTTATTGTTAATGCTGAGAAAATGACGCCATTGCCGGATCCTATTATTCCTTCATAAAACCCCATAATTAGTGCGACAGGGTAGGCGAGTGCTCTTTTGAATTTTGATTTAACTACTTTTTCTTTTAATCCGAGGTCTTTTTTGATGTATACGTATGAAATCAGAATTAAAATTAATGCTCCAATTATTGGTTGAAGAATTCTTTGATCCAAATGGATCGTGAATTGAACTCCAAAATATGCGCCAATTAAGCCGATAAATGCGAATAAAAGTAAAAATTTCCACTGTATTTTGCGATTTTTGAGGTAGTTGTATGAGGAAACCGGTGTGCAGAAAAATCCCGCGATTTTGTGAATTGCGACCGCGAGCGGAAGGTTAATGCCTAATGAAAGGAATATTGGTAGCGTTATAACCGAACTGCCGCCGCCGGACATTATGCCGACAAATGTGGCGAAAGTGGACGAAATGAAGATTATTAGAGGGATTGTCATTTAGAAAGCTAGAATTTGTATATTTAACTTGAGAGCGATTAGCGCTATTAAAAATACAATAAATGTGATGCCTGCGAATATGGCAATTGTGCTTCCAAACAAACGAATTGCTTCTTTGCGTTTGCCTTCCAAAAGCATAACAATTGGTTGGTATAGGAAAATGTATGCCATTATTGCGGCTGAAAGTACGAACAATGAAAGCATGCCAATAGGTATCAAATAATTTCCCTCTGAATCGCCTGCCAATTTCCCTCCAATGCTGATGCTTGTAACTATAAAAATGATGTATAGAAGTGCCGTTCCTGCATTATAAAAAGGATTTTTTGTCATAAAGATTGTGTAAATGAAATTGTTTGGCTCCCGAGGTCAGGTTCGAACTGACGACCCACCGGTTACATTTATCTTCAAGTTTCCTTGAAGGATGGACTATATCATCATCCTTTCGGATGCGAGGCGTTTCGACCGTTAAAATTTAGCGGCCTACTCCTTTCGGATAGTCTCTGAACCTTCCGTGAATTTTAAAGTTCACGGCTTGGCTGCGGATTACCTTGGTTTTACTTTAGGCTTCCCGCAATTAACCTCGTTTTTCATCCTAAATTTCTTTAGGAAGCTGCGATTATTTCACAGCCGGTTGCTCTACCACTGAGCTACTCGGGAGTTTTAAAGAACAGGAGAATTATACCTATGCTTGAATTTTTTACAATATTATTTTAGCTGAAAGCAAAAAATCTCACGTGCGACGAACTGATCCGGGCGGTCATAAATCAAAGAAGAGCGTTTTTTTGGAGAAAGGGGAGCGACGGTGAAGCCGAATTCGAGTGCTTTTTCCGGAATGCTTTCGATATAGCGATAACTAAATTTATCACGGAATGCGGCGAGTGCGAGGATTATCGGGCATTTTATTTTTAATTCGCTGAGTTTTTTGAGAGTTGCGACGTATAAAGCTTCAAGTTCTGCGCTTATTGCTGCGATTTCTTCGAGCGTTGGTTTTTTGATGAGGCGTGGGCCAAGATAAGATTCTCCAACAATTGCGTCGATTTTGTCCGGTAAATCGGATGCTTTTAAATCATTTATATCTTTTGCGAAAATGTATGATTTTGGTTCTTGTAATTCATATTCTTTTGAGAGCCAATTAATATTTATTTGTGTGTCTTTGATTGCTTTTTCGGCCTTATCTGAGCCAACAACTTCAGCACCCATCAAAAGTGCTTCGCATAAAATTGTGCCGTTTCCGCAGAATGGGTCATAGATTACAGGATTTTTATTTTGAAGCGATGAATCGAACTTATTTATGCCGGAAAGGTTTATCATAATCTGCGCGGTTTTTGGTGGGAGCATGCCGGAATCCATGTTTCTTGCAGGGCGATTAAAATCGCGATGTTCGTATGATTCAAAATCTTGAATTGCAACCGTTTCCGTTATATAAATCTTTTCTCCGATTTTTATAATTGAGGCTTCCAAGCCCTTATCTATCATCTTTTCTTCCACGACAATCACATTATGAACGTTCTGAAAATCTTTATTTACAAACCTTGAAGAGCGGCCATTTTCTGTCAGAAATTTTTTAATATTTTTTAATGAATTCTTTAGAATATTTTCACTTTTAGCATGTAAATTGTGGACACTTATTCCATAAACTATCTTTGAAGATGAAGATGCAAACTTTTCTAAAATGCGGTGAGTGATCACTGCGCAAGCCGTTTCGGTCAGGGTGTTTACAGGGAACCGGAGTTCGCTCAAAACTTTTGAAATTTTGATTGTTCCACCAAGAATATTCAAAATTCCTTGAGGGTTTGAAAGAGGTTTTGAGAGCGATAAGGCGTAAAAACCGTCTTCGTATCCGATCATTTGGTCGCCTTCGCTCATTAGCCCTTTTAATTCCATGAATGACAATTCCGGGACCCTGCCGAGCGAAAAAATATATAAATTTTGATCTAATGAAACCATCTAATTTTGTTACTTTGGCTGTGATTTGTGTTCTAAGTATAGCTATATTCATGTTTTTTGGCTATAGCATTGGAAGATATGTGCAAATGGACGCTATGCGAGGCGGAATTGAGTTTATTCCGGATATCAATCCCGGAGTTTGTGCGGTTGATATAAATGAAATTACTGATTATGAATTGCGCGGGAGTATAGGTGAAAAACATGTGCGAGTGCGATATAAAGGCAAAGTTGTGATTCCTGATGCGGCTCGAAATTTTACGATTCAATATTAACCTTTATCCGACAAGCGGTTTTTATTGTGCGGTCGATTTTTGCGTATTATAGTGTCAACGATTTTTCATCAAAAATTTAACAAAAATTTATATGGCGATGTCTTTAAACAGAGTTCAATTGATTGGAAACGTGACGCGTGATCCTGAAATGCGCGAAATTCCGGGCGGAAGCATGGTTGCAAGCTTTGGAATTGCAACAAATTTTACATGGAATGATGCTCAGGGAAATCGTCAGTCAAAAGTCGAATTTCATAATATTGTGGCCTGGAGGAAACTGGCTGAAATTTGCTCAACTTATTTGAAAAAGGGAAGCAAAGTTTTTATTGAAGGAAGGCTTCAGACTCGAGAATGGGAAGGCCAAGATGGTGTAAAAAGATATAGGACTGAAATTATTGCGGATAATATGATTATGTTGGATAAAAAGGGGAGCGAATCGGGCGAAATGGGTGCTGGTATGGGTGCAGGAGCAAGCGCGGGTGCGAGTTATGCGGAAAGACCACATAAGGCGGTTGCAAAGAAGGCTGAGGGCTCTGGCGAGGGTGCGGGCGCGGATGAAATGGCGGTTGATGCTGTGCCGGCTGGAGAAGAAATTAATATTGAGGACTTGCCATTTTAGAGGATGGCGGTTTAGTTTTGAGCTTGCCGCGCAGGCCGGAAAGGAATTCTATGTAATGCAATAAAATAAAAATTGCGTAATATTTTTTTGCCCCGGGGCAAAAAATTGTTATTAAAATTGAGATTTATTTTTTGAGATATTTTTTCGCGTTTGCCATTTTTATTAAATCAATTATAATAAGCCCTCATTTTAATATTTATGGGAAAAGTAAAAAACTTAGACGATGTTTTGCCTCTTGATGATGATCCTTTGTCTAAAGACGAGGTTGATGCTTTGTGCAATGATAGGCCGAAAACTCGCGGTGGATGCGTTGGTGCTTATAGGCCATGTCCTCATATCTCTTGTCATCATAATTTGTATTTGAATGTTAATGAAGAAACAGGAGCGGTTTCGCTTAATAATGCCGGTGTTGACGTCCTTGCTGTTGATCCTGACAAGTCGTGCGCTTTGGATATTGCTGATGCGGGCGAGCACTCTTCAGACGAGGTTCAGTGGGTCATGCCTTCTTTGTCCGTTGACGCTATTGAGCGCATAGAGCAAGTTGCCTTAAGAAGGCTTAGGCCTTATCTTAGGAGGATTTTATAATATAAATAAAAAGCCACTCAGAAGTATTTGTGTGAGTGGCTTTTTTGATAAATTCCAACTTATTTATCTTCTTTATTGTTACTTTATTTTTTGTTTTTGTTTTTGAGGAATGTCTTCCTTTTGTGTTTTTGTTGGCATTGTTGGGATGCCAAAGTAACAATTCAGAGATTTGAATGAACAAATCCTATAATTATAGCAGAGATTAGCTGAAAAGTCAAAGCTGGAATTCGGGCATGTTATAATAGGCGCATGAGTAAATTAGTTTTAATTGTTGGACCGTCCGGATCAGGTAAGGGGACTGTAATTGAGGAGCTTAAAAAGCGTCATCCGGAGTTTGTTTATCCGGTTTCTTGCACAACGCGCGCTCCGCGCGCGGGCGAAATTCCCGGCACGACTTATAATTACATTTCCGAAGAAGAATTCAAAAAAAATATAGAAAACGGCGAATTTTTGGAATGGGCGGAAGTGCATAAGCAAAGCTATTACGGTACTCTCAAAAAACCGATTTTAGAGGCTCTTGAAAGTGGAAAAACAGTGGTTCGTGAAGTTGATATTCAGGGATTCAAATCTATAAAAAATATATTTCCAAAAGAACAATTACTTTCCATATTTTTAATTTCAAGTTTGGATGAGCTTAAGGCGCGAATTCTGCACCGCGGTCCAATGTCGGATGAAGAGCTTGCGCGAAGAATGCAAAGCGCAACGAACGAGATGAGCGATTCTGTTTTGTGCGATTTCAAAGTGAAGAGTCCGCAGGGGAAAATCAAGGAGATTACAGATGAGGTTGAAAAGATTATTTTGAATTGAAATTTGCGTTATTTGGAATGTTTGTTAGAATAAAATCTTATTTAATTTTTTTATAAATAATGGTTTTCGGAAGAATTGAGAACGTTGGCATTACAGAAACTATATTGCCCGGCAGTCAGGCGTGGCGAGACTTGTGTCGTGCGTTTTATAGTTACGTAACTTCCGTGGCTCCTGGCGGAAAACACATTAAAAGGAAAGTTGTACGTGTTAGTGCTATTATTGATGGAGTTAGAATTGATGATATTTTATGTGCGGTGTATGACAGTTGTGTCCGTATTTTGAATAGGAGTTCGTGTTGTGGCAAAGAGCGTCGTCGCGATATTGAATTAATAGTTAAAGAGATTTGTGACCAGCTTAAAGACAAAGGACTATTGGTTGGCGGTGCGATTTCTGATTTTTATTACGAATATAGAGAAGAATTATGAGCCAAAGTAGTTAACTTTTTGTAAGTCTTCTAATGTTGCTTGTATTTGATTTCCGGTTTCAACTTGGATCGTTTGGGGTTGTTCGATTTTGATAATTTCCGTGGATGGTGTATGTAAATGCAAATATTTTATTGTTGAGTCTGCGCTTGATCGTATGCCGGTTTCCATGTTCATTGGTTTCATATTTATATTGTTAAAAAATAATATACATACAAAAAACGCCTCTCGCGGTGGAGAGGCTTATTTTTAACGTGAAAATCTCTCCATCGCTATGGGCTTGTAATCGTAAGGCTGATAATGAGAGATTTTTGTACCATCAAAATATAAAACGAATTTTTTGTGAATTTGTTTCAATGTGGTAGAATTTGGGGCGTTATTTCATCGTTGGGGTGTCGCCAAGTGGGAACTCCGCTTCGCTTCGTTGCCGCTTGTGTGTAAGCCAATGTAATGTACGTTAATAGATGTTGTTGTAGATTGTAAGCTTATTTCCTCTGGGGTGTCGCCAAGTGGTAAGGCAACTGGCTCTGAACCAGTCACCCGGGGTTCGAATCCCTGCACCCCAGCCAAGAATGTTTTTTTATTTAATTATGAAAGAAAAATCTTTCTTGTTTTGTATTATGGATAGAAAGATCGATCAATCTAATTAATCAATTTTATTAACAAAAAAGTAGTATGAAAAAAACAATGTTAGGATTGGGAGTGTTAGTGTCGGCTTTGAGTCTTGTTGGGTTGTCTACAGGAGTAGTTTTTGCTTATCAAGGTAATCCAAGCGTTCAGGGGCCAAATTATACAGCAGAACGTCACGAAGCTATGACTCAGGCATTTGAGAAGGGAGATTATAGTGCTTGGAAAAATCTTATGCAGGGACGAGGTAGAGTAACGCAAGTTGTCAATGAAGGTAACTTCACAAAATTTGCTGAGGCACATAAATTGGCAGTGCAGGGAAAAACCGTTGAAGCACAGAAAATTCGTCAAGAGCTTGGACTGGGATTACAAAATGGTTCCGGTAAAGCAGCAGGAAAAATGGGTTCTGGGAGAGGCTTGAATCGTTAAAATGCCAAGGTTTCGGATACACTAAATTCCGATCATGATCGGAATTTAGTGTATATATCGTGAGTTTTATGTAAAATATCTTGTATGATAAACAATGAGAAGTTTACGGATGAAGAAATAGTTGAGAAAGTCCGATCTGTTGATCAGGAATTTTATGTAGTGATTATGGAAAGATATCAGAATAAACTCTTGAGATATGCTATGAATATAACCGGAGATGAGGATACGGCGGTGGATGTTGTGCAAGAGTCTTTTATTAAGGCTTTTATTAATTTGAAAAGTTTTGATCTGAAGAAAAAGTTTTCCAGTTGGATCTATCGGATTGTTCACAATGAAGCGATGAACAGTGTAAAAAAATATCTAAAAGAGACACCTCTCCCGGACCATATTGATTCCCAAAGTGATGAAGATCTTGAAGATGATTTTAAGCAGAAAGAAACTGTAGCTAAAGTTAAAAAATGTTTGAAAAAAATACCGTTATTATATTCTGAGCCCCTTTCTCTTTATTTCATTGAAGAAAAATCATATGAGGAGATAAGCGATATATTGCGAATACCAATGGGTACAGTCGCTATTCGTATTAACCGAGCAAAAAAATTAATGAAAAATATATGTCAAAAGAATTAAAAAACATTACCAGCGCTATTATGGGAAAAATCCATCATGGCGAAATAAAAATGCGTTCGAGATTATATTATATTCTTGGATCGTTGCTTGCGATAAGCGGATTGGCGGCTTCGATTATTGTTTCGGTATTTTTTATAAGCTTAACGCGATTTATGTTGCGTGCCCATGGCCCTATGGGGCAAATTCGTTTGGATCAATTAATATCAAGTTTTCCTTGGTGGGCGCCGATATTTGCCATTATATCTTTAGCGACAGGTTTGTGGCTTCTTCGTAAGTATGAATTTTCTTATAAAAGAAAGCCATGGATGATAATCATAGGCTTTATTATTACGATTTTAATTGTTGGAATTGTTATTGATATGATTGGTTTAGACGATGTATGGTTGCGTCATGGTCCGATGAAGGGAATTATGGGACGATTTTCGAGATAACAGTTAAGTACTTAATGTAATGGTGTTAGACCTGGTTAGCCGATTAGAATTGTTAAGATTGCGGTAAAGGTTTGTTGTATTGTTTTTATTCTTGATTTAAATAAGTTATGGGTATATATTCATTATGGTTTTATTCTTTAACTAAATGGATTATGCCAAACTTTGATAAAATGGGCCCTGCTGGACAAGGGTCTATGACTGGACAGGGACTTGGTTCTTGTTCCGGAAATCAGCAATCAAATATGGGAGGTAGGATGGGACGTGGAACGGGTTTTGGAGGAGGAAGAGGATGTTGCGGAAGAGGGTTTTTTCGAAATTCTTCAGTTTCTCTTGAAGATCAAGAGAAATTCTTGGAGAATAGACTTGAAGCCGTTCGCAAGCTTAAAAAATCTAATCCCATAAAATAGTGCCTCGACCAAGATTATGTAGAAGAATAGGGCTTAATCCTAAAGTCACTTTTTATAAACCTCAGGGAATTCCAATGAGGCATTTAAAAACGATAGAGTTGACCCATGAAGAATGGGAAGCTTTGAGATTAAAGCATATGGAAGGGCTTGGCCAAATAGAGTCCGCAAAAAAAATGGATACATCTCAAAGCACTTTGCAGAGGATTTTATCTTCCGCTCAGAAAAAACTTGGACAAGCGGTCGTAAAAGGATTAGCTGTTAAAATTATTAAGTAGCCATGGAGAAAAAGAAATTTGTATTGACGTACGTGGTAGTTGGAATATCGGTTTTGATTTTAATGTCGGTTATACCAGGACAAAGCCAAAAGTTTTTTTTAAACGAACAAGGAGATAAATATATTCATGAATTTATACATGGAGAAGTTCAAAGAACAATGCCTTTGTTAGATGAAGACGAGGTTCAAGTTCTTGGAGTTAAAGTGAATTCAGGCAAAGAAAAAGGAGAAATGATCAGTGCTCCCGTGAGTTCAATGAATAATTTTAATACATATAGCATTGGCGATGAAGTGCAGATTTATAAAATGACCGATACGGCAACCGGAAGCGTTAGTTATGAAACTGCTGATTATTATCATCAAGACGGTATTCAATGGGTTTTCGTTATTTTTGCCGTGATTGCGATTGTAATAGCTCGTAAAAAGGGGTTAACCGCTATTTTAAGTATTATTATTTCGTTGATTCTTTTTTATTTTGTTTTCTTGAAAATGATTATGGCCGGATATTCGCCATTGATAGCTTGCTTTCTTTTTGTCTTTATAGTAACTGCGCTGACTATTCCGCTTATTCATGGATTTAATAAAAAATCGTTATCTGCCATGTTGGCCATTTTGATTGGGTATTTCTTTTCAATTTTGATTTCGTTTGTTTTTAAAAATATCGTGCAATTAGGCAATGTTCCGGATGAAGAATTTCGTATGCTTGGGGCCGTATATCCAAACATTGGTCTTTCGGATATATTAATTGCTTCTTTATTTATGGGTGCGATAGGGGCTTTAATTGATACTGCTATTTCAATATCTTCCGCTATTTTTGAAGCTTTAAAAGGGCATTTGAATAAGACTTTTGGTCAAGTTTATAAGGTTGGCATGGAAGTTGGTAAAGATGTTCTTGGTTCTATGATAAATACTTTGCTTTTTGCATATTTGGCTAGTAGTTTGCCTTTTTTAATTATTGTTTCATTGAGTAAGGGGAGCAGTTTAATTGAATTGGTGAATATGGATTTTATAGCATTGGAATTAACCAGGACATTTATTGGGGCCATATCTCTCGTCGTGTTAATACCAATCACAGCTTCAATCTCCGCATATTATTTTACAAAAATTAAAAAATAGATATGAAGAAATTATCATTATTTTTACTTGTCTCTTTTGTATTAGTTATTTGTTTTACAAATATTGCTTTTGCCGAGAGTAATGCGTCAATTTTGTATTATGGTAATGGATGCTCGCATTGCGCAAAGGTTGAAGAATTTATTAAGAATAATGACCTTAATATTGAAATTGATAAAAAAGAAATTTATCAAAATATGAAAAACGCTGAAGAGTTTAATAAATTATGTGATAGCGAGGGCATAGGCTTGATGGATAGGGGAATTCCATTTTTTTACACTGAAGATGGGCAATGTATTATTGGGGATGAGTCAATTATTCTATATTTGCAAAAGTATAAAAATTTGCCTATAGAAGAGCCTTTATTACAGAAAAGTGAGCGCACGGAGCAAGGTTTTTCCGAAGTTTTGACATTGCCTGTTTTGATCGGGGCGGCACTTGTTGACTCAATTAATCCGTGTGAATTTGCAGTATTGTTAATTTTAATGACGACAATCCTTGCGTCAGGGAATAGAAAAAGAGCTTTTTGGTCAGGTATTGCTTATTCTGCTTCAATTTTTATTTCTTATTTTTTGATGGGGATTGGTCTTTATTCTATAATTTCGAGTATAGATACAACTGCAGTTTTTCTTAAAATCATTGGTTTGGTAGCTATTATTATTGGTATTTTTAATTTAAAGGATTTTTTTTGGTATGGAAGATTGTTTGTTATGGAGGTCCCATTGAGCTGGCGCCCAAGATTGAAATTATTCGTGAAATCTATAACCGGTCCCGTTAGCGCATTTTTGACTGGATTTCTTGTAAGTTTATTTTTATTGCCTTGTACGAGCGGTCCTTATATTGTGATTTTGGGTATGCTTGGTCATGATGAAACCTATTTGAAAGCGGTTTTATTTTTAATTTTGTATAATTTGATTTTTATATTGCCGATGATTGCGATCACTATTGGCGTTTATTTTGGCATGAACGTTGAGGAAGCCGAGAAAACAAGGGTAAAAAATTTAAAGATATTGCATTTAATTGCCGGAATAATCATGTTGGGAATGGGTATATTATTGGTTGCATAGATTGATGGTATATTTTTATTTTTAATGACTTGCAATTATTTTTTGCGTGTGTTAAGTTTTTATTAATTGCAATAATATTGCAATTAATAATTTTGCAATATGTCTTATTATAATTATGCAGAGCGCGTTCTCTCTCAAAATGGTTACAAGTTGACCATCCCACGAATGATCGTTTTAGGATTGCTTGAATCATCCGATGTTTCGCAAAATGCGTATGATATGGCGAGAAAAATTACTTCGTCCGGTAAAACCGTAGATACGGTTTCTATTTATAGGACTTTGGCATTGTTAAAAGAACTCGGTCTTATCCATGAAATGTCTGAAGGAAAGTTTATTGCTTGTCAAAAATTTGATTGTAAAGATTCATCACATTGTCATCATCAGTTTGTTTGCAAGTCATGCCGTAAAATAGAGGAAATTCACGTAGATGATAGGTTTTTTGTGAAAAAGATAGCAAAAATATTTCCTAAGTTGTTAATAGATTCACATAGTTTTAAATTTGAAGGTTTTTGTGAAAAATGTAAGTAAAATAATATTTAACAATAATAAAAAATGGATACAATATGGATTTATGCGTTTATGAGCGTTGTCGTTGTTAGTTTAATATCATTGATAGGTGTTGTGACATTGTCGGTAAAAATCGATAAGCTTCGAAAGATTTTGATTTATTTAATAAGTTTTTCAGCCGGTGCTTTGATAGGAGACGCATTTATTCATTTATTGCCAGAAGTTATAGAGGAAAGCGGAGGATTTTCTACAGCAATATCTTTATATGTGATTTTGGGTATAGTTGTTTCGTTTATAATAGAAAAATTTATTCATTGGAGGCACTGTCATATGCCGATTACAACAGAGCATAAACATCCTTTTGCCTGGATGAATTTGTTTGGAGATTCAATCCATAATCTTATTGATGGGCTTATTATTGGCGCGGCGTATTTGGTAAGCATCCATGTTGGGATAGCAACTACTATTGCGGTGATTTTGCATGAAATCCCTCAGGAAATAGGAGATTTTGGTGTTCTTATCCATGGTGGATTTTCTGTAAAAAGGGCTATTTTATTAAATTTTGCTACAGCCTTGACAGCAATATTTGGAACTGCTGTGGTTTTGATTTTAGGGGCTCAATTGGAGGGTTTAAGTCTTTTTCTTGTACCATTCGCGGCAGGTAATTTTATATACATAGCTTCAACCGATTTGATTCCGGAGCTTCATAAAGAGACCACCGTTTCTAAATCTACACTTCAACTCGCGTGGTTTATGTTGGGAGTATGTGTAATGCTTTTATTATTACAGCTGGAATAAATTATTTACAGCAATTCTTTTAGATCCAGCAATTCATTAAACTCTATTTGCTCAACGAATTCCGGCATATGGGAGACGAGAATGATTGCGCCTTTGTAGTCATTGATTGCTTTGGCAATGACCGGCAAATGACGGAAATTGATGTGATTTGTTGGTTCGTCGAGAATCAGTAAGCCCGGTTCTTGTAAAACAAAACGGGCATAGCAGAGTAAGCCTTTTTGTCCTTCGGAAAGTGATCCGACTTTGTTTTTCATTAATTCGGAAGTGAGCAGAAAGTGCGCGCCTGTGGCATAAACTTTTTCGATTGAAGGTTCTTCCATCATTTCAAGAAGTGAGTCATATGTTGTTTTGTTGAAGTCCAAGCCCGAAAAGTCTTGTTGATAATATCCGACTTTTACTCCTTCGGTAATTGAAGTTCCTTTTGATTCGCCGGCTGCTAATTCTTTAAGGAGTGTGCTTTTCCCGATGCCGTTTGGTCCGGTGATTTTTAATTTACTACGGCTAAAAAGTTTCATTTCCACTTTTTTTGAAATTCTTTTGTGACCGACAATTATTCCAACTGAAGATATTCTTGATATTACTTCTGACCATGTTTGAGCCGGAATAATGAAATTTTTGATGGTTTTATCATCACGCCTGACCTCAACCATATTTTCTTCATCTTCTTCGGCTTCATCACGCAGTTTGCTTGCGAGCTTGCGCATTTTTCCCCCTTTATGAGCGAAGAAATTTATTTTGTCTTTTCTGTCTTGAATATTTTTTTCCAGTTGAGCGTTTTTTCTGCGTTCACGTTCAAGGTTTCCGGCAATTTGTTCAATTACATCAAAATAGTCGCCAACATATTGTTCAACCTTTTTTGTATAAACGTCGAGATTTAAAACTCCGTCCGTGAAAGAATTCAAGAAATTTGCATCGTGAGAAATAACGATAACGGTTTTTTGATAGCCCATTAAGAATCCCGTCAAATGATCGATGCCGTCTGTGTCTAAATTGTTCGTAGGTTCATCAAGTAGCAAGATATCCGGTTCTTGAATAAGCGCATATGCAAGCAGAAGTCTCGCCAATTGTCCTCCCGAAAAATCTTTAATTTTTTTGTTTAAATCCGCTTCAAATTGAACAACTTCAAGTACGTCTTTTATTAATTTATCGATGTTGCGAGGCACTTCTTGAAACGCGGTTTTGAAATATTCCAAAACAGTGTGTTCGAAAAATCTTTTTGGCATAACTTGAAGTCCGATGCCGACAGATGCTCCATTCAAGACGTTTACTTTGCCTGAAATTGGCTTTAAAGTCATATCTTTTGCTACGTCTTCTTTTGCATCGACTGCTCCTAAAATCAATTTAAAAATTGTGCTTTTCCCTGCACCATTTTGCCCCATGATTGTGATTTTTGCATTTTCACGAACAGAAAAATCCGCCTCACTTAAAATGGGTTTATTGTGGTCGTAAAAAAACGAAACCTTGTCGAATCTGAGTACTACATTGCCGTGTTCCATGTCTTTGTAATTTATAGTGTTTAAATTAGTAGCGGTTTTATCGGGAAAAGGCAAGTTTTGTTTGTTGTATTTAAGATTGAAAAAACTTTAATTAAGATCATCATAGGAGCTTTTTTTGATGATTATATCTCAACCATATACTTTTAACGTGAGAATGATGCAAGATCGTGATACTGTTTATTTATGAAAAATAGAACATTGAAAATTATCTTTGCCGTACTGCTTTGTGTCTTTATTTTTATAGCGGCGAACGTGGCGAGACAGGCTTGGGCGTTTAGAGTTCATAAAGATTATTTTAAGCAGCCTATTGAACAGCAAAAAATTCAAGAATGGATGACTTTTAGGCTTATTGAAAGGCGTTACAATGTTAAGTCTGAAGCTGTTTTGCATAAGACGCTGTCTTTTCCGGAATTCAAGAGCCCGATTTCCAATTATTGTGTAAAGGAGAAGTTGGATTGCAATAAATTGATTATAGACCTGGAAAACTACAGAGGATTAAATTCAAATAAAGTACCATGATTGATTATATTGTAAGATTTTTAGATGGGAACATTTATTTGTTTTTGTTGATTATTCCATTTTTAGGGCAACTTGGTATTCCCGGTAGTATGTTTTTTGTTTTATATGCCGGATCTCAAGCGAATAATTATAATGATTTATTTGTGTTCTTTATTATTGTGCTAATTTCTGAAATTGCAGGGGATTTATTGAGTTATGGCGTTGGAAGATTGTTTTGGGAGACGGCTTTGGTTAAAAGGATATTGCATCATAAAAGAGTTAAAAAAGTATTTGATAAAAGTAAGCTTTTTATGGAAGACAAAGGTGGGGTTAGTATATTCCTTTCAAGATTTCTTGTTACCGGGATAGGGGCGAGCGTAAATTATATATCCGGTTTGGAGCTTTATAGTCTTAAAAGGTTTGCATTTTTTGTTGTTACGGGAGAAATTCTTTATTCTGTCGAGCTTTTATTTTTAGGTTATTTTTTTAAAGAAACATTTGAAGAAATTGCGAATTTGTTTACGAATTTTAGTACACTTATAATTTTAGGGTTTGTTTTATATATTATTTGGAAAAATGCTTTTAGAATGAGTCCATCCGATAACTCGTAGGTGGTATCTTTTGATGTGATTGCGGCGTACTGTTAAATTATGAAAAAACTTTTTATCTTATTTGCAGTGATTTTGTTTGTTTCGGGGTGTACAAATACGGTTGTTCCGGCTCAGGATGTTCCGGTGCCAACGCCGACGCCAGTTGTTTCCGCTCCAGTTGTTCTGCCAAGTACGCAAATTTATAATAACGGTACTTACAATTTTGAATTTACTTATCCTGTGGAATTTGTTTTTGCGAATCCGGTTTATACCAATTTTGAGAATCAAATTGTTCAGATTAATCTTCCAAAAAGTGCTTATCCAAGCACTAATTTTGGTGATGCCGCTTTTGCGGTTGGCTCGGTTTATACCAAAACATTGCCGGAATGTTTGAAGGTCGGATCGGATAAATTTAGTGAAACTTTTGACGCAAAAAATTCAGTTGTTATAAATGGAGCTACTTTTTACAAAGCTTCTGCATCTGATGCGGGGATGGGTAATCTTTATGAATCAAGAGGCTTTTTGACTTATCACGATAGTAATTGTTTTGAAATAGTCGAAATGCTTCATTCCACCCGTATTGAAAATTATCCTGAAAATACGGTCAAAGAGATTGATAAAGCTTTGATTTGGCAAAGACTTGATGACATTTTGAATACTTTTAAATTTATTTCAAATCCTTAATGGTTTTAAGTTTTTTTGCGAATCTTCGTCTTAAATCGTCTACAGCTTCTTGTTTTACAAAAATTTCTATTCCCATTTTTGAGTTTTCTTCGAATTCCGGAAATACTTTTTTTAATGATATGAACCCATGTTGTTCAAATATTTTTAGAAATTTTTCTTCTAAGAGTACAGTCAATATGATATCTCCGTTTTTCGTAAGCCTATTTAGTTCTTCGACCATTAAATCAAAATAATTTTTTCCGGTTTGCGGATGTCTGAATAGAGCATCATCTCTGTCGCTTCCTGAGTCTAGTCCGCAAATGCAAAACACTTTACCATTGTTGCCCATGTCGTTCATTTTTGACACATAAGTAAGTGCGTCGGCTTCAACCCAAGACATTGGAAATCCTTCTACGTTTTGGCTATAAATTGCTGCTATTTCTTGGTCGCCTTTTAAAGCATCCTCCGCTATTTTTTGTGCATTTGCATATGGATTTTTATAAAATAAATTCTTCCTTAAAACATCGACTCCAACATATGATTTTGTTTTACAGTATTGAGCCATTTTTCTTGGTATCCATGAATCACACACTTTGCCGCATCCAAGATCTATGAAGTCTTTATTTGCAATCAAATCAATTATTATTTTACCTTTTCGACTTAAGCCAGTCCTTTTTAAGTCTTCGATGAGGCCTGGATATGGTTCAAAGCTTGGAGGTTGATCTCCATTAAGCATTAATACTGCCAAATGGTTAGACATTAACGTTTCCGGGCTTGATACAAGAGTTGTATTCTCTACAACAACGCGACTATCATCAGGCAGTTTTCGCGTTAATGTTTCTTTTAACGTCTCAGATAGCTCTAATGATTCCTCGTGTGACTCTTGTGGTTTTGATGTATTCATTGTGTTTTTAAATCTATATATTATATCATAATTTGTTTTTTTCTGCTACCATAAGCGCATGGAAATAAAATCTGCAGTATTTATTAAGGGCATAGTTGGGACTGATGATATTTTGGATGATGGAAAGCCGCAAATTGCTTTTATCGGTCGTTCAAACGTTGGTAAGTCCAGCACAATCAATTCCTTGGTGAAGCAGGGTAATTTGGCAAGGACAAGCTCTTATCCCGGACGCACTCAAGAAATAAATTTGTTTTTGATAAATAAATCTTTTTATTTGGTGGATTTGCCCGGATATGGCTATACGAGAACTTCAAAAACAGAGCGTGCGAAGCTTCAGAAGCGCATTTATTGGTATTTGTTGGATTCGGATTATACGCAAAAAGCGGTTGTTTTGATTGTGGATGCGAACGTTGGTTTGACCGAAGATGATGCGCGAATGATTTATAGTTTGGAGGAAAAGGGAAAAAATCTCATTATTATTGCGAACAAGATTGATAAGATAAAAAAATCCGATTACGCAAAAAAGATGGAAAAGCTTCAGGAAGCGGTTGGCGAGCATAAAATTATTCCATATTCCGCTGAAAAGAAGACTGGGGTGGGGGAGCTTTTGAAGGAGATTTTGAAGTGAGATTTTGAAGTGAGATTTTAGATTTGTATCATTTCATCGATCACAATACAGCCTGTGTCTGTAATTTTTGGCATAAGCATTTCCGGTGACAAATGTCTTTCCGGGGGCAGTAATTCAAGAGTTGGGCTATTTGCGCTTGTCCTTGTCATTGTTGCGAAACCTTCGCTTCCTAATTCTACGCCAAGTTTATGAAAAAGATCTGCTGTATCAGGTGAAAAGATGTGATAATTGTGTGGTGATTCAGCCGTTGGCTCTTGTCGAGGTGTGGCTAAAATTCTTTTGAGTCTTTCTCTGACTCCCGCAAATCTTTCGCATACATCCACCACTCCACTGTTAACTCTATTGTTACCTCTTCTATCCGGATGTTTTTTGCCATCAGTGCTTGTGTATTCGTGTTTGCATAAATCGCGTATTGCTCTTGGAATATCCAAAAGTCCTCTAATTGGTTTTTCCCTTAGGCTTTCATTTATAGTTGCTTCGTGTAATCCTTCTTCGAATTTCATAATTTATTTATTTAAAAATAGGAGCTTATATTATTCTTTCGTTGTGTCAAATGTCAAATATTTTAAAAAACTATGACTTTATTTTTGTAGATGATTAATTTATCGTCTGTATATTTTTTTATTGCTTCATAAAAAACTTTTGCTTCAGTCTCTTTGCCTTGATCTTCGAATTTTCTTGCATCATATCCTTCTTTTGTGTGCGTTACGTCTTGTTCTATGATTGGTCCTTGATCAAGTTCCGGTATAACAAAGTGGCTTGTAGCTCCAATTAACTTTACGCCTCTGTTATACGCGTCTTCATAAGGATTTGCGCCTATGAAGCATGGTAGGAATGAATGATGAATGTTTATGATTTTATTTTTATATTCGCTTACGAATTCAGGGCTTAAAATTTTCATATATCGTGCTAATCCAATGAAGTCCGGATTATATTTTTTAAGCACTTCAAGTTGTTTTTTTTCGTATCCCGGCTTCTGTGTTGATATAAAATAAAACGGAATTTTATAGAAGTCCGCAAGTTCTTTAATGTTTTCGGAATTCGCAATAATTACCGGAATATCCACGTTTAGATCTCCTTCTTTCCAGTTGTATAGGATTTTTTCAAGACAGTGAGTTGTTTTTGAGGTAAATAATGCAAGGCGTTTTGCGCGCGTTGAACAACTTACCTTGAATTCCATATTATATTTATTTGCTATTGGTTGAAATTCTTTTTCTATATCCGTATCACATGCGAGTTCATTTGCGCCTGCCCATTTTACGCGCATGAAAAGTTGATTATCGGTTTTTTCAACAATGTGTCTTAATCCTACGATTTTTCCTTTTTTAAAATCTATAAAATCGGCTATTTGATGTAGTATTCCATATTTATTTGGGCACGAAATAAGCAGAATTGATCTTGCGCTTTTAGTTTTATACATATTGTGTTTGTTTAGTCTTTTGCGATTGATTCTCCCGCAAGCAATCCGGTTGCCCATGCGGCCTGTAGGTTAAAGCCGCCGGTAAAACCGTCAATATCCAAAACTTCGCCGCCAAAAAAGAGTCTGGGGCAGATTTTGGATTGCATTGTTTTTGGGTCGACTTCGGATAAATCAACTCCTCCGGCTGTGACAAATTCTTCACCGGAAATGCGTGCGATTATATTGAGTGGTAAATTTTTGATTGTTTTTGCGACTTCGTGCATTTCGTTTTTTGTAAGCTCGGAAATGCGTTTTTCAGGATTTATTTTTGTGATTTTGCCGACTATTTCTGTGAGTTTTTGTGCGAGCGTTCCGATTTTTATATTTTTAAAGGCTTTTCTTGGATTTGCTTGAATTTCCGTGCGGATTGTCTTTATTAAATCTTCATGCAAGATATTTGGGAATAAATCTATCGAAATTGAAAGTGGCGATGATTCGCTGAATTTTTCATATGCGATTAAGCTTGAAATTGCAAAAACCGCGGGGCCGCTGATTCCTTTATGCGTAAACAAAAATGGGCCGCGAAAGGTGTGTTTGCCGGCTGTGATTTCCGCATCATTAAAAGAGATTCCGGAAACGTCCCTTGTCCAATCTTCTTTTGTTGCGAGTGCGCTTAAGCCTGGTGCGAGTTCTGTGATTTTGTGTCCGAGTGATTGTGCAAATTCGTATCCGTCTCCAACTGATCCGGTTTCCGCGTATGCTTTGCCTCCTGTTGTGATTATTACCGCATCAAAGGTTTGATTTTGTCTTTTTGCAAATTGAACAAGGAATTTATCGTCTTTTTTGGAAATTTTGAAAACGGTTTGATTTTTTAAAGTGTGAATATTCTTATTTTCTAGAAATATTTTTTCAAAGGCTTTTACTATGTCTATGCCGTTTTCGGAGCAGGGGAATACGCGTAAATCTTTTTCTTCTTTTAATGGAACGCCATGAGCTTCAAAAAATTCGCGTACGCGTTCCGGTGGAAAGTTATACATCGCATGTTTTAAGAATCTTGATCCGCGTGGATATCTCTTTAGAATTTCCGGAATATCATTTAATCCGGTTGTGACATTGCATCTTCCGCCGCCTGTTAAAGCCACTTTTTTGCCAAAAATCGTGTTGCGATCGATAATGTATGCGTCAATATCTTTGTGTGATTCGGCTATAGTTGCAGCTGCTATCATGCCTGCCGCGCCTGCGCCAATGATTGCGATTTCCATATTAATTATGCTTTTTTAAAATCATGCTCCGGGAATCTTCGACCTTCATATCTTTCAAGTTTTAAAACTTTTTGTTGGCCGAGGATTTCTTTTGCTAAGGGGTCATTATACTCGCTATCGAAAACAACGCGAGTCAGTCCTGCGTTTATAATCATTTTAGTACAAATGACACATGGAGATGCGTTGCAGTAAAGCGTTCCGTTTTCGATCGAGATTCCGAATTTTGAAGCTTGTGTGATTGCATTTTGTTCCGCGTGTGTTCCGCGACAAAGTTCATGGCGCTGTCCGGATGGAATTCCAAGTTTTTCCCTTAAGCATCCGCCTTGTTCCGCGCAATGAAGAATTCCGCGTGGAGCGCCGTTATATCCTGCTGTGAGCTGTTGTTTGTCTTTTGCGATTATCGCGCCGACGTGTCTTCTTAAGCATGTTGATCTTTTTGACCAAACATACGCGAGTTCCATGAAGATTTCATCAAACGTTGGGCGTTCGCCTTTTAATAATCCGAAGAAGTGATTTAATTTTTGTTCGAGTTCTTCCATCGTGCCTTCGTTTCGAATTATAAAGTTTGTCATATCCAAGCATTTTGAAATCTGTTGGCCGGATGCGTTTTCACCTTCGCCAAATTCACGAGCAAGATTCTTTTCAATTTCCGCGCGTGTCACGTGTTTTTCGCCTGTGCGGGCGCGGGAAATAATTCTTTTAATTATCGTTTCTTTTGATGCAAAGACGCCTATTAAGTGAAAATCTTTAAGCTTGCGTAGCTCTTCAACTTCTTTTGGATTTCGAATTCCATCGATAACAAAGTCTCCTTTTGATTTTGAGATTTTTGAATATATAAGTTTGCCAAGGACGCCCGGTCCGTGTTTTTCACGCAAACCGTTTCCAACTGCCATTAAATTTTCACGAGTTTCAGGTTTTTTGCGTTTTTTGGCTTCCGCTCGAACTGCGTCTGAAAGTGAAATATATTTAAAACCGCGTTTCTTGAGCATATTTGCAAGTTCGCCTTTGCCGCATCCCATGTAGCCTGTTAATCCGATATACATAATAAAAAAAAGAATAAAATACGAGGGCATTTTATTCTTTTAATTTACAATTTACAATATTTCAATTTACAATAATTCTCTATTGCATGAGGTGAAATAAGCTGACCTTAACCAAGCCGATTTGTGGCGTTAAAAGAGAGTGTACCATTGATCCGATGAATGCGGCTGCAAAAAGAAGTCCGAATACTTTTCCGCGTGCTTTTGTTTTTTGGCTCACGTGTTTTGAGTAATTCCACATTTGTTTAAGTCCTTGGAATTGACCTCTTCCCGGTTCTCTGCTGTGTTTGTAGAGTGAGCGCATGTTTATGTATTTTTATTTTGTACTGTCTATATAATAACATAAAATGTATATTAAGTCAAATAAACATTAAGCTTAAAAAATTGATTTGTTCTTTGTGTAATGTATTATGAAACCTTATAAAAATTAAAAAAATATGGAGTATCGTATAGGTGATGACATTGAGACTTTGCGACCGGATCTTTTATCTGCGATGAAAGGGTTTGTTGCTTATGTTGAAGGCGTCACTGGAATGCCAATAGGCGAGAGGTATTTTGATAAAATTGTTAAGAATTTTGCTGATAAGATTATGCATGCTTATTCTGAAGTTGGTGGTGATGATGATCGCGATGGTGATTTTTTTGGACTATCCAGTTTTTTGGAATTGCCCGTTTCCGGTCAGATAGCTACTGTTTTATCTGATTTTTCTTTGCCTAATGATGAGGCTTCTTGTGAAACCGAAAAGGATGCGGCTTATATGATAAGAAGATATATAGAGAGCTTGCTTGGGGATTTTGTTTCTGGTCCGAAAGTTGTTGCGACTAATGACTCTCGCGGTGTTAAATATGCTGTTCGTGGGCCGATTGAAGTTGAGATTGGAAAGCAAGATGGAAGTTGGCGCCAAGAGCTTTTTGATGATTTGGTGCAACATGGAGTTGATAATCCAACTCAAATTGTTCAAGAATTTGATAAATTAAAAGTTAAAGGATTTAATTATCAACATGCATTTTTGATTAAATATTTAGGTGAACACAGGGCGCTTGAGATGATGAACAAATATCCGATTCGAGCGAATATTGGGAACAGTTATCCATTTGTTGAGCCTCCAAAAGAGGTTGTCGGTTATATGGCGGAGCATCTTATAAAGCAGAACTTGAGATTTTCGGGTCTTGTTGATGGTGTTAAGTCTTTATGCGAAGGACTGGGAATCGATAAAGGTTTAACGCAAAGAGTCGTTTGTGTTGCGGAACGTATTGTTGAGGCTGTTGGTGGCTATGATAAGGCGGAATTAGTTCTTGATGAACTTCTTCCTTATTCGCCTGTTTATGGAATAAAAGGTTTGGTTGAAAAAATTCTTACAGGAATGGATGAAAGAGGGCTTATGGTTGAAGGTGAAAATAAAAATGATTTTATTAGACGTCTTTTGCTTGGGAATGGGTCTTCTGAATTAATAAGAATTATTTTTGATGTTTTGACTGAAAAGAGTGATGAAGTCGTATATTTTGGCGATGCGCAGTATTCGCTTTATGGGGCGGAGGCGAGTAGGAGGGGAGTCACAGAAAGGCGTATTCCGGTTAAAGATAACGATGTTTCGCCTGATGTTATTGCTGAAAGTTTAAATCCAAGAACGAGATTGCTTGTTATAAATTCTCCAAATAATCCGACCGGTGCGTATTATGATGTGAATATTATTGATTCAATTGAAGAAGCAATTCAGCGTAGCGGTAATAGGCAAATCGTTATTGTTTTTGATGAAGCTTATAGACGTATGGTTTATGAAAAAGCTCATGTTGATATTGCTCAGTATGTGAATCAGAAATATCCAAATCAAATTTTTGTTACATGTTCGAGTGCTTCAAAAGAAGCGAGCTTGCTTGGACTTCGTGGATCTTTTGCTTATTTTGGCGGACCAATGCAAAATATGGAATTTTTGGATCAGATTTATGTAGCCAGAGCGACAGGGCTTTGCGCAAATACAATTGGTCAACTTGGGCTTATGGCCGCCATGGCAACCGGTAAGATCGTTGATATTGAAAAACTTAAGCATAGAGCTGAGGTTTTGGTTAAAAATTTAAAAACAGTTCCAGGTTTGGAAAATGTTTCCATGCCTGATGGTGGACTTTATGTTTTTGCGGATGTTGCGAAGCTTAAAAAAGCGGTTGGTATAAGATCAAGCTCTGAGCTTGCTGAAAGATTGGCTATGGATATCCATGTTTCACTTGTTCCCGGAGATGGTTTTGGTGAAACCGTTGGTAATAATGACCGCGTTAGATTTGTAACTTTCTTGCCTGATTCTACAAATCTTGAGATCGCGAGAAGGCTAAAAAATTGGGTTATTCATAATAGAGTGAAATAAAATGACCTGTACACCGTTATATAATATTGGTACAATTTTTTTAGATTATTTTTATTCATGGAAAAAACCCCTTTTAATAAACAGTCTTTGCAATTAAAGAATATTCCCGGAATTTTTCTTATTCTTTGTCTTGCGGGGGTTACATATTTTTTATATCAAGTGATTTCGCCATTTCTTCCGGTCGTGATCGTTGCGGCTGTTTTGACTGCGGCGTTTCATCCTTTTTATAAAATTTTCGTTAAGCTATTTCGCGGTAGGAAGTCGATCGCATCGATCGTTATGTGTTTGCTTATGATTGTTGTGATTATCGTGCCATTGATTGTGTTTATTATGTATTTGGCGAATGAGGCTTTGAGTGCTTATGCATTGCTTGAGCAAAAAATGCAGTCCGGCGCTATTGATTCTTATTTTAGCAGTACGAGCAAAGGTGGGCTTTTGTATGATATTAAAGCGCGTCTGGCTCCGATTATGAAGATCGAGCCTACATATATGAAGTCCGCGATTACCGATGTTGCGAAAAATATAAGTAATTTCTTGGTTGATAAGAGTGCTGAATTGTTAAAAAATGCGACTACTATGCTGATTGGTTTTATCTTTACTCTTTTTACGATGTATTTCTTTTTCAAAGATGGAGAAGTTTTGATACAAAAAGCCGTTCATCTTCTTCCTTTGCCAAATAAATATGAGAAAATTTTGTTGAGCAAATTATCACAAACAACACGTTCCATATTTCAAGGAATTTTTGCAACCGCTATTGCGCAAGGTTTTATGGCCGGGATTGGTTTTTGGATTGCCGGAGTTCCAAATGCGGCTCTTTGGGGCACGCTTGCGGGTTTCTTTTCCATGTTGCCATACATTGGAACCGCAACAATATGGTTGCCTGCATCTATCGTTCTTTTGACTTCCGGACACGTTTCTTCCGGTGTTTTCTTGATACTTTGGGGATTATTTATAGTTTCAACCGTTGATAATGTTGTTAAAGCGTTCGTTATTGGCGGTGGTATGAAAACTTATCCACTTTTTGTTTTCTTTGTCGTATTTGGTGGATTTTTAGCTTTCGGCTTTCCCGGCATCTTGTATGGTCCTTTGGTTTTGACCGTCTTCTTGTCTTTGCTTGATATTTATAAGATGGAATATGCGAAAGTCCTTGATGGAATGAGCGACGAAAAGAAGTAGGGCGGTTATCAATCCTGCGGCAATTATTATTGCGATTATTAAGTACGAGTTGCTTGTTTTGGCGTTGGTGCTTTGATTTGCGTTGTTGGTGTTTTCTCCATTTTCCGGTGCGTTTTCGCTTAAATTGGATAGTTTTTTAAAGGTTGGATTTTCGTCGATTTGCTTTAATTCATAGGAGTTATCGGAAACGGTTTTTGCTTTTACTGCAAAGATTTTTCCGGGTTTGATGATGTTTGATGCGAGGATTTTTGGGATTACGTTTTCCGAATATTTTATTTGTATTGTTTCATCATTTTTTAGAGCCGTGAAATAATTTTGGTTTTCTTCCGCGGAAACTATTTGTACGTCAAAAATTTCATAAGAAGGGTTTTTTGCGTTTTTTGTGATGTCGCTTGTCCAAGTCCATGTTTCATCAAAGCCTTCGCGGATTTTGGCATAAGAAAGGGCTTCTTTTGTTGAACTGTATTGTACTTCGTCAATTATTTCGCCGGATTTGTCTAAAAGTGTAACTTTGTCGGAGCTGTTTTTAAGCGTTAGTTTTGATTCCTTTGAAGAAATTACGAAATAGCCATTTGGTTTTATTTGAACTGTTTTGAATGTGAATTTGCGTTTTTGATTGCTTGTTTGGAGAGACAAGCCTTCAAGATTTATTTTTTCATCAGAATTATTTTTAAGCTCAATCCATTCTTGGTTTGTATCAACACCTTTTGGATTTGGCATAATTTCAGTTATTTCGATGTCCGGAGTTGATTCGTCAAGCCCCTGGGGGATGGAGGTATTTTTGTCGGGCGAATTTTGATTTGTGCTAGCGTTTGGAAGTGAGCTTGAAACTGCGCCATTTTGAGAAATTTTTGTACATGTGAAGGATGGTTGTGTGTTTTCTGGAAATTGATTTTCCGCGTTTGGCGTTGGGATTGTTGTTGCGCTCCATTGATTGTTTGAATTTTGCGCGAACGATTTTCCGCTTTCGGGTTTTTCATAAAGGATTTCGTCGATTGTTGTTCCTTCTGTGTTGAATAAGCGCACGCGGTCTGTATCGTTATTTAAGGTTATTTTTGTGACGTTTGAATAAAACGCTTTTATTTCGCTTGGTTGAAAAGATGTACTTGGAAAAGCATATGGAGAACTTCCACCTTCAATATCGTCTAGTTTATAGCCTTGTATATTGATTGCTTCTGATGACGTGTTTTTTAATTCAATCCATTCGTTGTTTGTGTCGGTTCCTTCGGGGTCTGGCATGAACTCGTTGATGACGATTGATGGGGTTGATGTGGTTGGCGGTGGAGTTGTTGAATCCGGATCGGTTTCGGGAGTGTCGTCGTCTGATGTTTGTGCGGCCTTCGCAATTATTGCTAAAGTTGTTGAATTTTGGCTTCCAAAAGGGTCTGTCACGGTTAGCGTGATTGTGTAATTGCCGGCTGTTGCATATGAATGGCTTGGTGGATTTTCTGTTAAATACGTTTCGTTATCTCCGAAATTCCATGAAAATGTTAGCGTATCGTTGTCCGGATCCGAAGAATCTGCGCCGGTGAGATTTATTGAAAGGGGAGCCGTTCCAGCTGCACTTCCTTGTTGAATTGTAATTACTGCTGTAGGCGGATTATTTCTTATTTCGTTAATAGCAGATGCGGTTTTGTGCAAAAATTGTTGCCAATCTGATAATTGGTTTGTATCGTCGGAAGTTAAATTTCTGCCTACGCTTGCGTTATTTGCGATGTTTGTGCTGTTTATGCATTCACCGGTCCATGCATTTGCGCTGATTAAATCTGTGATTTTTTGTTGTTGAGGTTCGGTTGGCGTTCCGTTTGTCCAGCAAACTGCGTCCAGAATTTGACTAGCCGGAGACTTTATTTCCACAATGTTATTTGTTGCAACTAATCCATTTGTTGCGTTATATAAAATAAAATCTCCGGTTTTTGCGATTGTGTCTGTCTCGATTTTTTGAATTACGCCTTCAGAGCTTGAAATTTCGAGGCCTTTAATGTTTGCTCCGCTTCCGGCATTTTTATCATCTTTGATATAAAGTTCGACAAAATCAGACGCGGTGTCTTTAAAAGAAACCTCATTTATAACAATTATTGGAAAATTTTGCGTTTCTATTTTTGTGACGGTTGAGGTTGATTGCGCGGGTACGCATTCCGTATATGCATGTGCGATCGGAATTTGGATCAAAAGTGCGATTAAGATTGTCAGTTTTTTCATATTAATTTTGGTTAATTTGGTACGAGTTTACATGACGAAGATTAAATTTCTTTAAACCGTTCTTAACAAATTCATAAACGAAACGGATCTGGTTTTTTGTTTGTTTTTTGCTTTATAAAAAGACACTTCGGATTTCCCAGCGTGAAATCCTCATTCGCGTTCGGTTCTCACTCGTTCGCTAACGCGAACACCGTGCCCGCTCGAACCTCTCGACGCTTTTTATTCCGCAAAATAACAAACAAAAATCATTTGACCCTTTTTCTATTTTTTGTTATTCTATGTAAGAAGTTGCGTAATAAAAGCGCAAAACAGTCGGTTTTTCGGGAAAAATTAAAAGATAATAAACTCAATGAAACCTTTATCATATATCAGATTCAAGCTCGAAGTTGAGCTTAAAACTCCTTAAAGGCGAGTGTCTTTTTCTTTTTCTAAAACAGGCTGAAGTTATAAATAACAACCCAAATTATGGAATTGATTACAATTGTTTTCGTTGCTGTGGGTTTGGCCGTTGGCGCAGGTGTTGGATTTTCAATCAAGCACAAAAAAGTAGCTAAAACCGAACAGGAACTCGTTGCCGAACAGGAAAGAATTTTAAAGGATTCTCAGCACAAAGCTGATGCCGTATTGCGTGATGCGCAAAATGAAGCTTTTAAACTTCATCAGGATTTGAAAAAAGATGAGCATGAAAAGCGTGAACAGCTTGAAAAACTTGAGTCCAGATTGGTTAAAAAAGAAGAGCTTTTGGACGATAAAATCGAAAAGCATGAGCAAATGCGTGCAAGTTTGGAAGAGAAAGTTATGTCTGTTAAGAGTTTGCGTGAAGAAGTTGAGCGTATTTATAGAACGCAATCTGAGGAACTACAGAGAATTGCGGCTTTAACAAAGGATGAAGCGCGCGATCTTCTTATGAAAAAGGTTGAAGAAGAATCAAAGGATATTATCGTTGTTCAGATTAAAAAAGCTGAAGATGAGCTTAAAAAACAGGCTAATGATAGAGCAAAATTTATTATTGCCAGTGCAATGCAGAAATATGCGGCTGAAGTTACGGCTGAATCCACGGTTACAATCGTTGATTTGCCAAGCGATGAAATGAAAGGACGCATTATTGGCCGTGAAGGTCGCAATATCAATACATTTGAACAAATTACAGGCGTTGACGTTATTATTGATGATACGCCTGGTTCAATTATTATTTCCGGATTTGATATGGTTCGCAGATATATGGCAAAGCTTGTTCTTGAAAAATTAATTGCGGATGGACGTATTCACCCTGCTAGAATTGAAGAAACTTATATTAAAGTTAAAGAAGATGTAAATACTCTTATTAAGGACCTTGGTGAAAAAGCCGTTTATGAAACCGGCGTTACTGGTTTGCCTCAGAACTTGATCAGACTTCTTGGTCGTTTGAAATTCCGTATCGGATATGGTCAAAATGTTTTGAAGCATTCCATGGAAGTTTGTTATTTATCCGGACTTTTAGCTGAAGAGCTTAAAGCTGATGTGAATTTGGCGAAAAAAGGCGCACTTTTACACGATGTTGGCAAGGCGGTTGATCATGAAATTCCTGGTCATCATGCTAAAATTGGCGCTGAAATTGCCAGAAAATTTGGTTTATCAAAAGAACTGATTCATATAATCGAATCGCATCATAACGATCCTGAACCGCAAAGTCTTGAGGCCATCATCGTTGCGACAGCAAACTTGATTGCGAATTCAAGACCGGGTGCAAATAAAGACAATTTGGACTCTTATATAAAGAGAATGACTGATTTGGAAGGTATGTGCACGGAATTTAAGGGCGTTAAGAAAGCCTTCGCAATTCAGGCGGGTAGTGAAGTTCGAGTTTTTGTTGAGCCTGAAGAGGTCGACGATCTTGAATCTGTTAAATTAACGCATGCTATTACCAAGAAAATCGAAGAAGGATTCCAGCCACCGGGACCGGTTAAGGTGAATGTGATTAGAGAAACGAGAGCGGAAGCTTTTGCGGAATAGGGGGACGGAGGTAGTCGGGCTTGATAAATATATAGTTTTGTTGTATAATTTAGGCAGTTATTATTAAAATAATGATATATGGGTGGAGGACCAAATATTCCAAAAGATTATGGCGATGAATCGGAAGTGCGGGCCGAAGGCGCTGTTGTTGATGCTGGTGTTGCTATTGGTAGCGGCAGTTTGTCTAAACGAGATGAATTAAAAGCTGCAGGTATTACTGAATTACTAGAAAATCCTCTTAAAACACATGATGGATATGTTGAATGTACCCATGAAGATCTGGGGGTTTCCAGGCTTGTTTATCAATGTGCCGGTGATAATGCCAGTCGTTTTGTTACTACTTTTGATATGGAGCTACGACTTGGTGGGTATGCAGGTTCTACTAAATTGTCTTTTTATGCTCAGGGGGTTGATCGTTCAAGCTATGTGGTTGTTGATTGTGAGACAGGTTACGCTGGCGCGGTTGCAAATTGTTTATATAAGTCTCCAGTTGGAGGGGTTACCAAATTGCATAAATTTTATAAAAAAACCTCTTGATTTTTTTAATTAAAAAATATGTCTTTAAATAGACTTGATGGTGATAGTGATCAAAATGTTATTAATGTATTGAATGAAGACCCCACTTCAGTCTCTTCTTACGTGGAATGTAAGAAAGGAACGCCTTATTACACTGTAACGCGTGCTGTTTATAAACTTGGCGATGTCATGATAAAGTCCGCGCCAAGTGAAATTTGTGTAGCTATGATGAGATCTGGCAAGATGGATTTATCAAAAGTTAGAGTGTCATCTTTTGTAAATCCGGATTTGTCTAAAGGAGGTTATTTGGTTATTGACTTTTTACAATCCGGCGATCCTCAAGTGACAGGAGACGTTGGCGTTGCTCATTCTAATTGTGCCTATATGGATGGCACTATTAGATTCATTGAATCAGTTATGAATTTACCTTATGTGAAATATTATAAAAAAACCTCTTGACGATTGTTTTTGTGCAGATTATATTAAGTTAGCACTCGTAATTTATAAGTGCTAATTTATTAACCTTTTTATTATATGGACAAGGAAAAAAATCCAAAGCTTCATCCTACGGATGATCACATTGTTGTTGAACCGGTCGTTCAGGAATCAAAGACTGCTTCAGGGCTTTATATCCCGGATACGAGCTCAAAAGAAAGGCCTCAGAAAGGCAAAGTTGTTGCTGTTGGGCCAGGAAAATTAAGCGAAGATGGCAAAAGAATGCCAATGGGCGTTAAAGAAGGGGATACCGTTTTATTTTCAAAATATGGACCAACCGAGGTTAAATTGGGTGCAACGGAAATTTTGATTTTGAATATGAGCGATGTTTTGGCAATTGTTGAAGAGTAAATTTTATTAATCATTAACAAATTAAAACTATGGCGAAACAAATTATTTTTAGCGATGAGGCGAGGCAGAAGCTTCTTAAGGGCGTGACAAAGCTCGCAAATGCAGTTCGAATTACGCTTGGGCCAAAAGGCAGAAATGTTATTTTGGACAAAAAATACGGCTCACCGCTTATCACAAATGATGGCGTGACGATTGCAAAAGAAATTGATCTTCCGGATGCGTTTGAAAATATTGGCGCGCAACTTGTTAAAGAAGTTGCTACAAAAACAAACGACGTTGCCGGTGATGGTACAACGACTGCTACACTTCTTGCATATCATATGATTTCGGAAGGACTTCGCAATGTTACGGCGGGCGCGAATCCAATCCATATCAAAAGAGGTATGGACAAGGCGGTTAAGAGGATTTCCGAAGAACTTGAAAAGATGGCTGTTCAGATTAAAGGTTCAAAAGAAAAAATTGCTCAGGTTGCGACGATTTCCGCTCAGGATCCTGAAGTAGGAAAATTAATCGCGGATGTTATGGATATGGTTGGGAAAGATGGCGTTATTACGGTTGAAGAATCGCAAACAATGGGCCTTGAAAAAGAAGTCGTTGAAGGTATGCAATTTGATAATGGTTATATTTCACCTTATTTTGTTTCCGATCCAACAAGAATGGAAGCGAGTTATAGCGATGTTAAAGTTTTGATTACAGATAAGAAAATTTCTTCGATTCAGGAAGTTTTGCCATTGATTGAAAAATTGGTTCAAGGTGGCGGCAAAGAATTAGTTATTATCGCAGAAGATATTGATGGTGAAGCGCTTGCGACTTTGGTTTTGAATAAGTTGCGCGGTGCATTTAGCGCACTTGCGATCAAAGCTCCTGCATTTGGTGAAAGAAGAAAAGAAATGCTGAAAGATATTGCGGCTTTGGTTGGCGGACGTGTTATTAGCGAAGAAATTGGTTTGAAACTTGAGAATGCGGAATTAACCGATCTTGGCGAAGCGCACAGAATCGTTGCGGATAAAGATAAAACGACGATTATTGGTGGCAAAGGAAATAAAAAAGATATTCAGGCTCGAATTGATGAAATCAAGATTTTGATGGATAAAACGTCATCGGAATTTGATAAAGAAAAACTTCAAGAAAGACTTGCAAAATTGGCAGGTGGAATTGGAGTTATTAAAGTTGGCGCTACAACAGAAGTCGAATTAAAAGAAAAGAAGCACCGCGTGGAAGATGCTGTTCAAGCGACAAAAGCGGCTATTGAAGAAGGAATCGTTGCCGGTGGTGGTGTTGCTTTGCTTCAGGCTTCATCTGCGCTTGATGATATGAAAGGACTTGATGCGGATGAAATGGTTGGCGTTCAGATTGTTAAAAAGGCTTTAAGGTCGCCGGTTTTGCAGATCGCAGAAAATGCAGGAAAAGATGGAAGTGTTATTGCGGATCGAATTTTGAAAGAGAAAAAAGGCGTTGGTTATGATGCGGAAAATGATAAGTTTGTTGATATGGAAGAAGCTGGAATTATTGATCCAAAAATGGTTACAAGAAGCGCCCTTGAGAATGCGGCTTCGGTTGCCGGAATTCTTCTTACGATGGAAGCGGCTGTGACGGATTTGCCTGAAGAAAAGAAGGAGCATAGCCATGGGGGAGGAGCGCCGGAGATGGGAATGTATTAGAAATGACAAAATCCAAAATTCAAATGACAAATGAATGACAAAGTCTAAATTCGAAATGACAAAAGGGGTCGGAGGAATCCGGCTCCTTTTTTATTGTAAAACTATTGCAAAAGTTGATTCACGATTTGGCTGACAAGTTTTCCGTCTGCTTTGCCTTTTACTTTTGGCATGAGGGTGCCCATGAGTTTGCCCATTTCTTGCTTGCTTGTTGTTCCCGTTTCTTTGATTGTTTCTTCGACGATTTTTTTGATTTCTTCTTCAGAGAGTTGCGGTGGAAGATATGTTTTTAAGAATGCGATTTCTTCTTTTTCTTTTATTGCGAGCTCCGGTCTGCCGCCTTTTTCATATTGTTCAACCGAATCTTGCCTTTGTTTGATTTCTTTTTGAACCATTTGGAGTATTTCTTCGTCCGTTGCTTCTTTTACTTCGCCGGAAGTTTCAAATTTCATGATTGAGGTTTTAAGCATTCGAAGTGCGTCCATTTTTGCTTGTTCTTTGGCTTTCATTGCAGATATTAAATCTTCTTGGATTTTTGCTTTTAGAGACATAAGAATTTTTGTTATTTTATTCATTTTTATCATAAAAATGGGATTTTTGAAAGATTTGACTTATCGTTGAGTATATTTATAATACGTGTGTAAAGAATAACTTATGAGTGATAAAGGGGTGAATATAGGTGTTTTGCAAACAACCGAAGGTGATTTGGATTGTGTTGCAGGTGCTGTTGCTGAATATTTTGGAGTTTCATTGGATTATATTTCGAGCATGGTTCGTGGTCATATCCCTGAATCTGTTTTGCCTTCGAGCGGTGAATGGAAAGCAGAGTCCGCTCCTTTGCCCGGAGCGGTTCATGTTGGGCCTAAGGATATGTTTTGTTCTCATTCTCCAACAGTTTTTATAAAACCTTCTGATGATATTATGGCCGGTGTTTGTAAGCGTTTTGGCGTTCCCGCTAAATGGTTTTTGACATCTGGTTGTGCTGATTATATTGCACGTGGTGAACCACCCGTTGATTTTTTTGACGCTGTTCCCGCTCCCTCTGTTCTTGGTGATAACGATGAGTGAGTTTTTGTGTTTTAGCTCTTTTGTGTTAAAATCATAAGAGAAAAAATAACACAATTTTTATGAAAGAATTACATATTAAAAGCACGGGCTTAAAAAAGAAGAAGCTCGAGCAAGTTCGCGAAGTTGAAGTTGAAGAAGATGAAGTGGAAGCGGAAAATGAATTTGAAGTGAAGCCTATGGAGGGCGTTGGTTTGCATAAAGATGATGATGGTGCTGAAATTCTTGATACGGACGAAGTTGGTGATTTTGTCAAAGTTAAGTTTGATAAATTTGTTCAACTGATGGCAAACCATGATTTTAAAAGCGTGATGGATAAACACGCGAACGATGATTTAATTTTGCGCACAAACTTACTTACTGATCTTGCAAATGCGCATACGGAAGAGAAAAAGAATATGAATTGGTCTGTGGTTTTTGCGGTTGGAATTGTCCTTGGGATTATTGCGGCCTATATTTTGTTTAAATTTTTCTAAACTTTGATGAAAAAAATTGTTCTTAAATTATCGGGCGAGATTTTGCAGGGTAAGGATAGGCATGTTGATATTAAATATATTGAAAATCTTGCTAAAGATATTTTTGAAATAGTTAAAAAAGGTTATAAGATTGCACTTGTTATTGGTGGCGGAAACATTTGGAGACATCGTGATAATGCGGATTTGAAGATGGATAGGGTGCATTCTGATCAAATTGGAATGATGGCAACGATTATGAATGCTTTGATTTTGGAGGATATGTTTAAAGAAAAAGGACTTAAAGTCAAGGCGGTTTCTGCGCTTTCAGCGCGTGCCGTTTTGCCTGATTATGAGCCAAAAAAGGCAGTTTCTATGTTTAAAAAATATGATGTTTTGATTTGTGCCGGAGGGACCGGAAAGCCTTATGTTACAACTGATTCCGCTGCGGCTTTGCGTGCGGTTGAAGTCGGAGCGGAAGCCTTATTAAAAGCTACTAATGTTGATTTTGTTTATAATAAAGATCCTAGAAAATTTAAAGACGCAAAACCGATAAAGAGTATTAGCGCGCGTGAAGTTGTTGAGAAAAAACTTGGTGTTATGGATTTATCGGCTGTATCATTATGTATGAGCAAAAAAATACCTATTTTTATATTTAATATTTTTAAAAAGGGGAACCTGTTAAGGGCTGTATTTAAGCGAGATGTTGGCACAATAATTAATTAACAAATTACAAATATGATACCAATGAATATTATTGAGGAGGCGGAAGTTTCTTTTAAGAAAGCCATTGAGCACATGGTTAATGAATTTGCTCGGCTTCAAACCGGTCGTGCGAGCACCACTCTTGTTGAGCATGTTCAAGTTGAGGCTTATGGTTCAAAACAGGCTATGAAAGGGCTTGCCAATATTTCCACTCCGGACGCAAGAACAATTCAAATTCAACCTTGGGATAAAGGGCTTTTGCAAGCCATCGAGAAGGCAATTCAGACTTCGGGATTAAATTTGCCACCTGTTAATGACGGCGTTGTTGTTCGCGTGAATATTCCCGTTTTAACAGAAGAAAGACGAAAAGATTTGACCAAATTTGTTTGGAAAATTGCGGAAGAAGCAAAAGTTGCAATTCGTTCATCAAGACAGCAATTTATAGGTAAATTTAAAGATTTGGAAAAAGCCAAAGAAATGAGTGAAGATGAGCTTAAGATTGCGGAAAAAAAGGTTCAAGAAAGAGTCGACCATCATAACAATGAGATCGATAGTCTTGGGAAGAAAAAAGAGCAAGATATTATGTCGATTTAAAAATAATTAATTATCAAAATAATTTCAAAGTATGAATATTCTCCTCACAGTGATCGTGTTTATCGTTATTTTTTCTCTTATAGTTTTAATACATGAATTTGGTCATTTTTCCGTTGCTAAAAGAGAAGGCGTGAAAGTTGAAGAATTTGGCTTTGGCTTGCCTCCAAGAGCTTATGGCGTTAAAAGAGGGGATACAATCTATTCTTTAAACTGGTTGCCATTTGGTGGATTCGTGCGAATGTTTGGTGAAGATTCAAAAGATTCGAAGATGATGACTCATCCGGATAGTTTTATGAGCAAATCAATTGGCGCAAGATCAAGGATTATTGTTGCCGGTGTTTTGATGAATTTTCTTCTTTCGCTTGTGCTTTTGAGCGTTGGTTTTTCAGTTGGTATAAAGCCTTTGATGGTTTCCGAGGAAGATATTTTGGCTAATATATCAAATGGAACAATAGAGACGGCGAATGGCGTTATGATAAGAGAAGTTGCGCCAAAATCGCATGCGGAAGACCTTGGTATTAAAGCTGGCGATTCTGTTATTCAAATAGACGGTAAAGATATAACGGATTTTGATGCTTTGAAAAAAAGCGTTGCTGTTATTTCTGATAAATGGCCCATGCTTAAAGTTAGAAGAGGGGACAGCATTATGAATATTGAGCTTCGCGGAAAGGTTGGCGTGGAAAGCGGTATTGCTTTTTACGATGCGTTTTTCTTGCCTAGAGTTATCGTGAAAGATGTTAAAAAAGATAGCGAAATTTCTCGAGCCGGACTTCGAGATAAGGATGTTATTTTATCCATGAATGGTGAACAGATTTATGACATGGGGCGCGCTCAGGCCGTTATAAATGAGAATTCTTTAATCAAATTCATTGTTTCACGTGATTATAAGCCTTTTGAATTTATTGTTAATTTACCTCTTCAAAAAACCGTTATTGCCAGCGATGTTTTGGCTGATGGAAGCGCCGTTAAGGCCGGATTTTTAAGAGGTGATTATATTTTGCAGGTTAATAAACAGAACGTTTTTACGCCAAAGCAGGTTATTGATGAAGTGACGAAGTATAAAAATATTCAGACTTCATTTGTTGTTGATAGAGAAGGCAAAAGATTAACTTTGTATGCGACTCCAAATGCGGAAGGGCAGATTGGTTTAATGCTTTCTTCCGTGTTTTCACCTGATAGTATTCAATTTGGATCTTATTTAACATCCGTACCGACTTCTTTGATTAAAATAAATGAGGTTAAATATCCTGTTCATGAAGCGGTTTGGAAGTCCATTACGGAATCAAAAAGATTGGCTGTGTTTACAGTTGGAATGTTTGGAAGGCTTGTTGAAGATATTTTTGGTACGCTTGAAGTTCCACAAGGCGTTTCCGGACCGGTTGGGATTGCACACATGACTTATGTGTTTGTTAAAGAAGGATTTTCATCAGTCCTTAGGTTTACGGCACTTTTATCTTTGAGCTTGGCAGTTATTAATATTTTGCCATTTCCGGGATTAGATGGAGGCAGATTGCTATTCGTTTTGATTGAAGGCGTAACAGGCAAAAGAGTGAATCAAAAAGTTGAATCATGGATACATTTGATCGGATTCTTTGCGCTACTATTCTTGATTGTAATGGTGACGTATAAGGATATTTTGTCGCTGATCTAAGCCAAAAGAATTATCGATGAAGCTATGCAGAAAATTATTTGTATAGCAATTCCGAAGTATTTATTTTTGGCGTGACCATGATTTTTGTTTAATAGTGCTACTAGTTTTTTTATTTTAAGTTTTCTTATTGAAAATTCTAAAATATCAGGCGAAGATGCAAAAGTTGCTCCTAGCATTATTGGATAAAATAAATTAGGATTTTGATAAGCTAAGGCTACGGTTAGAATTATTCCTGATATTGGCTCAATGCTTACTATTAATATTTCGCCAATATTTTTTTTCGTTATTCCATTTTTTGAATAATCTTTTATTTTGAAGTCATAATGTGGGATCGCGTCGAGTACAAAGTGTGATAAGAACGTTATTGGTATTATTAATTCCGGTTTTTCTACCATTTTGCCAATTACGGCCCCCGTTAACATATGGACTGTTCCAAGCATCTTATTTGTTTATTTTGATGTTCGAATTATATCATAATATAGTCGTTGGTTTTAAGCGCGGTTTGTTTGACATATTGTATGGTTTTGTTGTATAATATAGTTAGTAAATCATATAATTTTAAAAATATGGCTGATACAAATTCTTTAAAGCCAAAAAATCATGACGAGGAAGAAGTCGCGAGATTGGCTCGTACTATTTCAAAATTAGTTGCAAGGGGAGAAGTTGATCCTGCTTTTTTGGATGCTACCCTTAAAAGTATAGGAAATGTTACTCATACCGCTGTTGTTCATGCTGATCCGGCTGCTTTTGAAGAGGCGATTGAGCCCGCTGTGCCGTTTGAATCTGTTGTGGGACATAGTGGTGCTACTGTTGATGATGATGCGCCGGTCGATGATGCAGCTGCTGACTCGGGTGCCGAGCCACTTATTGAGCTTGTTGTTGATGCATCAGCTGATGCTCCAATTGCTCCGCCTGATGTTGCTGAACCATCTGTCGAAGCCGTTGAAGCTCCTGAGAGTGGATTGACCGAAGTTCCTTTTGATGAGCTTTATTACTTTTTGCTCGAGAGAGGCACAAATCTTCGAGAACAGCTTGATAGTCATGTCGATTTTATGGTTAGAATGGGTATTGTTCCTAAGAAAGATGTTAAAAAGTATCGTGCAAAATTTGACACTATCAGCGTTGATCTGCCTAAATTTAAATTTGATATACGTTTTAAAAATAGAGGCTACAGGCCGCTGTTGTTTATAGATGATTCGACGCCGGCTGAGGCTGCCAAAAAATTTATCCAAGATATTGGTATTAGATATAATGATCGCCGTTCTCCTATTGAAGGTTTTCATAGAACTGATCTCAATGGAGAAAAGCTTCCAGATCAAACTCCTTCCGGGAAAGCCCGTCTTATATTTGTTAAGGATTCAATCTCTTCCAGGCTTAATGATGATGGTAGTTTTGCTGATGACGTTGAAGCCTTTTTAATGCTTAAAAAAATGCGCGATGAAGGTACTACTTATATGGATCCTGCGTGTTGGTTTAGATTATTTGCTGAGTATTTTGAAAAGGCTGTTAAGAGATGCAAGGGGACTCTTCCTGACGGTAAAGAATGGAAAGATTTATCCGTTAGTGAGAAGAGCGATATTATGCTTACTGCAAATATTGTTATGGATTTGCTTGATTCTAGGAGTGCTACTCAGTTTCCTGATTATAGAGATAAGAGCGGTGATGTGTTGGTGCTTTTTGGCAATGATCAAATTTGTGAAGTTCATGTTGCGGGGCATGGTTTTTACACCGGAGAGAATGGCGTTGCACCTCGTAAAAGAATTGGGTAATTTTTAGTTGAAAATAATTCAACTTGCGCGATAAGAATTTTTGTAACTTTATCACCATTGCGGTGTTAAAAAATTTAGTTTTTGTGTTAAGAAAAAATCAACAGGTTGTGGTGAGAATCGGGTGAGGGCTCCAATGGGTAGAAAGGCTTTTATAAGGCAAAATTGACTTGAGATTGGGGATAAAAATCATTAGTATGAAATCCCACTAAATTTTTCCTGAAATTTTTCTGAAATTTTGTTAACTTTTTATAACCCCATGGAAACAATAAACGCTCAAAAAATCGCAGAACTGAAAGATCTTTGGAGACAAGTTTTGACACGTCTTCAGCCAACCATTAGCAAGAATCATTTTGTTACTTGGTTTAACAAAAGTTGTATTTTGAGCATTGAAGGATCTGTTTGTAAAATTGGTTTTCCATCGGCTTATTCCGTTGCATGGGTAAAAGATCATTATGATGTTAAAATTTTGCAGGCTGTTTCAGAAATAAAAAGCGAAGTTAAAGAAGTTTCTTATGATGTTGATGGCGCATTGAATGATAAGGATGATATGCGATGCATCCAAGTCAAAGAGCTTTTTGCTGATGCGGAAAAGAAAGTTAGATATTTGTCCGCTTCCGGCGAGGTTGCAATTGGCGATCTCAGAAGCAAATTTTTGAATCCAAAATATTCACTGGATGCATTTGTCGTGGCAAAAGATAACACTCTTCCTTATTCGGCATGTATGGCAATTGCCAGTGCGCCGGGAGGCATTTATAACCCTCTTTTTGTTTATGGTGGCGTTGGGCTCGGAAAAACACATTTGTTGCATGCTACGGGCCTTGAAATTCTTAAGAATTATCCGGATAAGGTTGTTGTTTATGTTACATCAGAGCAATTTGTGAACGATATTGTTGGTGCAATCCGAAATCAAAAAATGAATCACTTGAAAGATAAATATCGAAAAGCTGATGTTTTGATCGTTGATGATGTTCAGTTTTTTGGGAAGAAAGAGGCTAGTCAGAGAGAGTTTTTTCATACAATCAATGATTTATGTGAGAATAATAAGCAGGTTATTTTGAGCAGTGATCGTCCACCAACAGAATTGGACGATTTGGAAGATAGATTAAAGAGCAGATTTGGTATGGGCATGGTTGTTGAAATTTTGCCTCCTGACTTTGAGACAAGACTTGCGATTTTGCAGAACAGATGCGCGGAAAGCGGCATCACTGTTCCAAACGATGCGCTTGAATGTATTGCTCATTATATTGATAAAAATGTTCGTGATTTGGTTGGAGCTTTTAATCAATTTATTGGTCATGTTAAATTTAATAATTCCGTTCCAACAGCAGAACTTGCAATGTCGATTGTTCAGAAGTTCTATGCTCGTGAAATGATGATTAAGAATGCTTATAAACCGGTTGCGCCAAATGTTTATCAAGGCGCTTCCGCAACTTCTACGGAAATTGTTACAGCGGAAAGAATTTTGGCCGTAATAAGCGAATTTTATCGTATTACAGCTGAGGAATTAACAGGCGAATCAAGACGCAAGGAAATTCTTGTTCCACGTCAGGTTTGTATGTATTTGATGCGTGAATTTTTGAATTATTCATATGAAAGAATTGGTGCGGATTTTGGTGGTAGAAACCATACAACCGTTATGCACGCTTGCGAAAAAATAACAGGGGAGTTGAAAGCCGATTATAGGATGATACGTGATTTGAATTCTATAAAGTCATCACTTGGGACTTGCGGTGCGGCGGGCGTTAGAAATTAGATTATAAATTACACTAGACAAGTTTTTAAATATAGGTTATATTAGCACCCTTAAAATTAAGTGTATGTTGGAAAGGGTCGTTAATTTAAGCAGACAATATGAGGCGCCGCCCATCGATGCTTTGCTAATCGAATTAAATAGGCTTGGAGTATGTATTTCAAAGCCTAATTATAAATTTGGTGACAGAGTGATGTTTGAGCTTAATATGAATCCATTAAGCGAATTTGATTCCGCTTTTAGCCATGAATATAAAGAAAATGATTTTTTTCTTACATTAACAATTAATCCTGATTCTCCATTTATTTTAAATACTGATTCAGGAACGTTAGAAGTTGATTCAAGAATCATTGGAAAAGTTGAAGAGCTGCAAGATTGTGGAGGCTATTTATTATATACAAGGGATCAAGGGCGAGTATTGCATCTTGATCCGAAATTAAAAAGTAACTGTAATGGCTGTGATTTTTGTCATTTTGGAGTAGCATCGGATTTAACTATCGATCTTTCGTTGAATGATCCTAAGACGTATGTGCAGTGGGCTATTTCACAATACAAAAGATTATTGAACGTTGATGATTTTAGTGATATAGAGCAGGTGGCTGTGGTCACCGGATGTTTTAAAAGCGCCATGGAGCTATTAACTTATCTTGATATTGTAAGGCAAGAATTTAGTGGAAAAGGATTTAAAGGCGAGCTTTTTTATTTGGGTTCTGAATTACGATCTGAAGATATGTCGGATTTATGCAAATTGGCACCAATTACATATTGTCATTCGACCGAATGTTTTGCTAATAGAGAGCAGCATTTACACAGGAAAAAATCATCAGTTACGATCCCTGAAATTGTTGAAATACTTAAGCGAGCAAAAGAAAAAGGAATAAATACAACTTTTACATATGTTTTAGGTCTAGACCCCGTGAAAGATGTTATTGGCGGAATGAAGCAAATGTTGGCAGGCATAACCAGGGTTCCTGTAACTAATATTTTTCAAAGACACAGTCAAGGTCTTGAAAAGCTATGGGCTCCTGGCGCAAATGATTTGCCATACTATTTGGAGATTAGAAGGCAATTAGGAGAAATTCTTGGAAGGGAAGATCTAAAACCCGAAAGGCCGTGGGAGGATTATAGAGGCTTATGGTATACGGAATTTCAAGGCTCTACGATTATAGGAACGAGATTACCCGGGAGAAGCAAATTTCATTATAAAGAGCAGGTGTTATAGGTGCTTTGCTCTATTGATGTTGTGCTCTTCATTCGTCGTCGAATAAATCATTTCGTTTGTTTTCGATGAAGTCAGATAAAACCAATATTTGGAGGATTTTGGGTATATTGAGGCTATTATTGCATTTAAGCCGGGATTGGAAATTGGGCCCGGTGGAAGCCCGCGGTTTTTGCGGACGTTATAAGGCGAATCCATTTTTAAATCTTCGCCGGAAATTGTATTTTTGCCTGTTATATAGAGAATTGCGGCGTCTGCGTCGAGCGCCCATTTGCTATCAAATCTTTTCCATAAAATACCTGAGACCATTTCAAAATCTTGTTTTCTTCCTTCTTTTTCAAGGATTGAAGCCATTGTGATGATTTCATGAAGTGTGCGTTTTGAGGTTTTTATGTCGTTGAGCATTTTTGGTGTTAATTTATTCTTGAAATTGCCAAGCATGCGCTTGATTAGCGAATCGGATGAGAAGTTTGCCGGGTTCAAAAAGTACGTATCCGGGAAAAGATAGCCCTCGAGTGGAATGTTGAGTTTTGTGAGTGTGTTTTTGTCTAAAAAGCTGTAATCCGCATAATCTTTGAAGTTTTTTGTCGCCGTTATGAAATCGCCGGATTTTATAAGTTCCATGTCTGCGAGTTTTTTGTCGATATCGCGTACCAAAAGGCCTTCACGAACCGTTAAAACGTATTGGCTTTTGGATGGATCTGTAATTGTATTTGCGATTTCAATTGGGGTCATTCTTGGGGATAGCGTGAATGCGCCGGCAACGATTTTTGTGTCCTTATTTTCGGATTCCATATATTTGTAGAAATATCGTGAATTTGAGATAAGTTCTTTGTTTTCCAGATTTTTTGAAATCGTTTTTGCGCTTTCACCAGATTTGATTACAAAAGATGTCGTTACGAGCATTAAGTTTTTATCATCTAATAGCGGTTTATTTAAGAAGCTTTTATATCCGATATTGTCAAAAATCAGCGTAAGTAAAATTATTGCGCCGAGTCCGATGACTTTTATTTTTTTATTAAGTAGAATTTTCAATTTTGCTTTGTTTAAACCCGCTTTTAGCCGCCGAGCCCCATTTGCCCCATGACGCCTTTCATCTCTTCAGCCGCGACTTGTTGCGCTTTTTTTGTGGCTTTATTAAGGCATTTTTGAATTGCTCCTTCGAGTCCTTTTTTGTTTTTTGCCGCTTCTGCCATTGCTTCATCGGAAATTGTGACGGAAATGACTTCAAATTCGCCGTCCATAACAACCGTGAATCCGTCTTGGGTCGCTTCTATATGTATATTTTTAAGCTTTTTCTTGATTTCTTTTGCTTCTTTCTGGAGCTTATACATGTCTTTTACTTTATCGAACATAAGTGATTTTTGTTAATGTTTTTACGCTGAAATTGTAGGTTAAGCGGGCTTCATTGTCAAAATTTTGCCAAATTTGAATTTTGCCTTGCGTGGCTTGCTGTTTTACGCTAGAATCACGCTTGCTTAAAATTTATCCAGACATATATATGACTAAAGAATCTTTTTTATTGGAAGCTAAAACTCGTGAGGCAAAAACAGAACTTTTGGCTCTAAGAGATGGTGGTAGAATCCCTGTTACTTTCTACGGTAAAGACATTCAGCCAATGGTTATCGATGTTGATTACAAAAACTTCAGAAAAGTTTTCCTTGGAGCGGGAGAAAGTATTATTATTGACGTTAATGTTGATGGTAAGCCTTTTAAGGCTCTTATCCACGACGTTCAGTTACATCCAATTACAGATAAGATTGTTCATGCGGACTTATTGCATGTTAGCATGGATAAGCCAATTGATGCTGAAGTTCCGTTCAATGTTATTGGTGTTTCACCTGCTGTTAAGGATTTTGGTGGAATTTTGTCGGTTCAAAAACGCTCTCTTAAAATTAGATGTTTGCCTAAGGATTTGCCTTCATTGATTACGATCGATGTTAGCAATCTTACGGCATTACATTCTTCGATACACGTTAAAGACGTTGCTCTTCCTGAAGGCGTGAAGGCTATGGACGATGAAAAAATAACGGTTGTAACCGTTGTTGCACCAAGAAAAGAAGAAGAGGAGGCCGCTCCATTGCCTACAGCCGCGGAAGTTACCGGTGCTGCTCCTGTTGCCGGATCTCCGGAAGCTATTGCTGCTGCTGAGGCCGCAAAGGGCGATGCAAAGAAGGAGAAGAAGTAATATAGAAATGACAAAATCCAAATTGTTCCAAATGATAAATGAATGTCAGAGCTTTTAATAATCAATTATCAACAAGGCCGTTGCTGTAGGCAACATAGGCCCATATAAATAAAATACTGCGAAGCAGTAACCATATTGCTTGCAATAATCAAATAATTTTTAATTTTGCGTTCGCGCAGAAAATTTTGAGCTCATTTCGAAATGGAATTCTATATAATGCAATAAATTAAAAATTGCATAATGTTTTTCAGTTCACCAATTCTTCCAGCAATTTTCTCATTACTTCAAATTGTTGTTCGGTTTTTTCGGACAAACTTGCTGAGTTTGTGTTGGCGCTTGTATTTGTAACCGCGTTTTGCGCGTTTAAATTTTGGATGTCTTCGTTTTCATTCATTTCTGCTTCCGCGAGTTCGTTTTGAGTGCGAGCCGTGAGATATATATCTGAACCAAGGGGAGTGTTCTCAGGCAAGTCGATAATAGGCCAGAGCATGTAGCCGATTTTTTCGTCTTCATGCTTGAGTAGCGTATATTTTTCCTCAAAACGAATTACGCGAAATTTGATTCCTGATTTATCCAAATATTTTTATTGTTACGATCGCTTGAACGATGATGAGTGCGATTGTATTTATAACTTTAATAAGTGAGTTTAACGCTGGGCCTGCTGTGTCCTTGAATGGATCGCCGACTGTGTCGCCAACAACTGCAGCTTTGTGTGTTTCCGAGCCTTTGCCGCCGAATTTACCGTCTTCAATTAATTTTTTGGCATTGTCCCAAGCTGCACCGCCTGTGCACATAAATAAAGCGAGTAAAAGTCCAACGACGATCAAACCAATAAGAAGTCCACCAAGTGCTTTTGGCCCAAGGAAAACTCCAACAACGATTGGTGACAAGATTGCGATTAAAGCAGGGAGCAACATTTCTTTAAGAGCCGCTTTTGTGACAATATCAACACATCTTCCATATAAAGGAGTTGCTTTGCCTGTCATGATTCCTTTGATTTGTTTAAACTGTGTGCGAACTTCTTTTACGATTGCGTAAGCCGCTTTACCAACTGATTTCATGCATAATGCTGAGAAAACGAAAGGCAAAAGTCCACCAAGGAAAAGTCCGATTAAAACTTTGTAGTCGCTGATATCAAACGTGAAATCCGTTGTGTATCTTGCGAGTTCTTCTTTATATGCTTGGAAAAGTACAAGAGCTGCGAGAGCTGCTGATGAGATGGCATAACCTTTTGTGACAGCTTTTGTTGTGTTTCCGACAGCATCAAGAGCGTTTGTGATATTTCTGATTGCCGGAGGCATTTTTGCCATTTCCGCGATGCCACCTGCGTTGTCTGTGATTGGGCCATATGAATCAGTTGCAATAACAAGTCCTGTTGTGGAAAGCATTGCGACAGCTGCGATTGCGATGCCATAAATTCCACTTCCAACAGCAGGAGATCTTTCACCAAAGAAATATGCCAAATAGATCGCTACGCAAATTAATATAACAGGCATAAGTGTGCTTTTCATACCAACCGCCAGACCTGCAATAAGATTTGTTCCCGTTCCTGTTTTTGATGCTTCTGCGATGCTTTTAACAGGGCCGTATTTTTTTGAAGTGTAGTAATCTGTGATGATGTTGATGAATAAAGTAACAAAAAGACCAACTAGAGATGCAAAGAAAATCCAGATGTCGCCGATCAAATATTTTGTTGCGAAATAGAAGCCAACAACTGAAATGAGGCCTGTTATGATCATGCCTTTATACATGGCGCCCATAATATCTTTTTTCTTGCCGAGCCTGACAAACATTGAGCCGATGATAGATGCGATAACCGCAACAACTCCAAGTAAAATTGGATATTCGATGCCGTTTGTTCCAAGTGTGTTTGTAAGTGTTGATGCTGCCAAAATCATGGCCGCGATAAGTGTGACTGCGTATGTTTCAAAAAGGTCAGCGCCCATGCCTGCACAGTCTCCAACGTTATCTCCAACGTTATCTGCAATAACTGCGGGGTTTCTTGGATCATCTTCCGGAATATTTTTTTCAACTTTTCCAACCAGGTCCGCTCCAACGTCTGCGGCTTTTGTATAAATACCGCCGCCAACTCTTGCGAATAAAGAAATTAAAGATGCGCCAAATCCGAATCCGATTAAGATGTTTGCCGCAGGGCCTGCCGGAATATTCATCAAATCCGTGAGTATAAAATATCCACCGCTAACTCCAAGAAGAGCGAGGCCAACGACAAACATGCCCGTGATTGTTCCTCCTCTAAAAGCCATATTTAAAGCTGCGTGTAATCCTGATCTTGCCGCTTCTGCTGTTCTGACGTTTGCTCTAACTGAAACATTCATTCCGATATAGCCTGCAAATCCGGAGAAAAATGCACCAATTAAAAAGCCGATGCCCATCAAAAATCCAATATTATATTTACCGGGTTGAATTGCGAAATTAATAATCAAGAAAATTATGATTGCGAAAACTGCCATCGTGAGTGATTGTCGGTTAAGGTAAGCGCTTGCGCCTTCCTGAATGGATTTTGCAATGCGCTTCATTGTGTCATTTCCTTTTGGGTGAACCATGACCCAAACGGTTAAAATGATCGCGTATAAAATTGCTACTCCTGCGGTGATCATTCCTAGGAGTGGGATTGAGAGGGTTTCCATACTAAAAATTGTTAATTTATATTTGAGAAAAATGTCTTATTTATTCTAAAGGAATTTAGGAAAAATTAAATCCTATTGAGTTGTTTAATGGCAAGTTTTGTGGTATAATTAACAGATATATTAGAAATTAAATTACGTGGCGATAAAAAAACAAAAACCAGTCGCGTCTGACGGTGCTTCCGAATCTGAAGAAAAAAAGAAGCCTGTTAAGAAGCGTGTAGCCGCAAAAAAGCCCACTAAGAAGAGGGTTTTAAAGCGTGCGCCTTCAACTTTGGAGCCAACTGCGAGTGACTCGATTGGTGAGTCGATGGCGGTGGTTTCTGAACCGGTTGTTGAATCTGTTGTCGAGCCCGTGGTTGAACCTATTTCTGAACCTACTTTTGAATCTATTTCTGAATCAGCGGTTTTTGATGAACAGCCGGCTGTTCCTGCTCAAGAGCCAATTGTTGAGGATTTTGCTGCTCAGCAAGCTCTTGCGGATGAGCCAATGATAGAACAATCTACTGAGCCTGTTGCACCTGCTTCAGACTTTGGTGCTGATTTTGGCTCTGATTTTACTTCTAATCCTAGTACTGAGCCTGTAGCGACTCCGCCTCCTGCATTTACTTCACCTTCTGATGATGCTGGTTTTGATTTTACGTCTCAGGAGTCTTCAGCTCCATCTGTCCCTGTTTCCGATTTTCAGCCCGAACCGCAATCTCAACCGCAATCTCAACCTCAATCTCAACCTCAATCTCAACCTGCTAATGACGATTTTGGCGCTGGATGGCAAGATTCTACTACAACCACGCCACCAGCTTCTGATCCCTCGGATTCTTCAGTTCCTTTGGCTCCATCTGATGACGTTGTGATTCCCGATTTTTCTACTGGGAAACAGGAAGAAGATAAATATGACTATGGTGCTTCTAATGTTTCTGATTCTTCCGGCGTTCCTGGTGCGGATTTCGCGCCTTCTCCTGCCGTTGATCAGCCTGGATTTTCCGAGGCTGTGCCTTTTTCAGATGAACCTATTGAATCAACCCCCGTAGAAGAAAAGCCAACTGAACAAAAAGTTTTGTCTGAAGATAGATTTATGGATTTAAGCGGAGGAGATTCGTTGGAAGAGGACCTTAATGATAAAAGCGAATTTTTAGGCGAAGTAAAAAGCTCTTTAATTGGTACTTTTAGATTTAAAAAAGCATTTGGCTGTGTTGCCGTAGCTTTGATTTTGATAGGAATTGGATTTTATTTATTTTATGGGAAGGTTAACTTTTTGTTTAATACATGGGATAAAGTTACTTCACTTGTTAAAAAAACCGAGACCGTTGTTACGCAGAATGTTGATAGTGCGAATAAGGTGATTAAAGATATTCAGACTAAAGTTGAAAATAAGAATGTAAAGACTCAGCCGGTTTCATCTCAAGAAAGTTTTATTAAAGAAATTATTAATTTATCTTATCAAATTGGCGAATCTTATGAGTTCGTACACGGAGGTGCGTTAACTTCATTTCTTGAGACTGCTTATTTGACTGGAGTTTTGCCTGGTAAAAAATCGGGAATTAATACAGGTCTTGCTCTGGCTTTTAGAGTTGGTTTTACGAAATCAATTCTTGAAGATAATGTTTTTAAAAAGTATGTTCGTGTTTTTGGTGAGCTGAAAAACGCTTACGCAACCGATATTTATAATATTTTGAATAATTCAACAAATAGAACCGAATCTCTCAATTCCGAACTTGCGATTCTTGAAGATGCCTATAAGCGTGGAAAAGAGCAGAGTGATTTAATTTTGAAAGAAATGGCTCAATTAAAAGCTGATGCAAAGGTTGTTGATGCTGAAAAATCTAAAATGGAAAAGGCATTTTTTGAAGATTTGAAAGCCGCAAAGCCCGATGATAGTTTTGATAAATTAACCTCTTTTACGCTTTTAACTCAAAAGAAAGGGGAGATTTCCGTCAGACACAATGCGCTCAAAGCTCTTGATGGTTATTATAAAATAGTTCTTAAACGCGTTGGTATAAGAATCGACGATATAAAGAAAAATAAAGATGCTTTGATTCAAGGCGTTAGAGTTTATGAAGTTCCAGGTTCAAATGTTGATGTGATAATCAAAAATGGTACAACCGGCACTAAATCTAATCTTATTGATTCTTCATTAGATGGTGCAGATGGCGTAGTCCCTGGTGCTGATAATTGGAATATTCCAAAAATTCAATTGAATTTTTAATTTAGTTTCCTTATATTTTGTTTAGCTTAACAGATTTTTGTGGCAAAGCTAAAAAATTTTATAGATAAGGTCAAAAAAACTAATCCTTCTGCGGATGTGCTTAAACTGGAGGCGGTTTATGATTTTATAATGAATCTTTCCGATAGTGAGCCTGATTTGTCCGTTGCGGAAGAGGTTTTGAAATTAAAGCCCGATTTAAGCTCTGTTATTGCCGCAATGCTTTATCCTGTTATTGAAAAAATTGATCATGAAAGTAAAAAGATAACAGATCTTGTTGATCCTGATTCTGTGAAGCTTTTGTCTTATGTTAAAAGATTAAAAGGTATTTCTTATAACGTTGAAGTTACTGATCCGGAAACCATACGCGCTATGTTTATTGCTATGGCAAAAGATTTGAGAGTTATTTTGATTATGCTTTGTAGTATGGTTGTTATATCTTCCAAGCTTGGTGAGTTGGACGAGGCCGAGTGTGATAAGTTTGCTTTTCGAGCTATGAATATTTTTGTTCCAATTGCCGCAAGACTTGGTATCTATGAGATAAAGCATAGGTTGGAAGATAATGCTTTTAAATATATAAATACCGAGCAATTTAAAATCATTTCCGATCAATTAAAGAAATTTGGGCAAAAGAAAGCGGGATATATTAAAGAGATAAGGAATATTCTTACAGAATTTTTAAAAGAAAATGATATAGAAGGTTTTGTTGATGGCAGAATTAAGAGCATTTATAGCATCTATCGTAAGATGAAGTTGAAGAATAAATCTTCAATTGATGATTTATTTGATATCGTTGCGATGCGCATTGTTTTGCCAACGCAGTATTCTGCGGATAATAATGAAACTGTCGAGCATCTTTATAGGGTTTTGGGCCTTATACATGGCAAGTGGACTCCAATGCAGAATAGGTTCAAGGATTATATTGCTGTTCCAAAGCCGAATGGTTATCAAAGTTTGCATACAACGGTTCTTGGCATTGCTCCTGATTTTTCAGAACAGCCTGTTGAGATACAGATAAGGTCTGAGCGTATGCATCGTGAGGCCGAGCTTGGTATTGCGACACATTGGATTTATGAAGAGAGCGGAAGTCATTATAGGATTGATTCTGCGAAATCAAATCCCGCTCAAAAAAATCGCTTGGCTTGGTTGAGTGGACTTAAAGACGTCAAAGCTTTTGAAGGTATTTTTGATGGTACGGATATCATAAATGCTTTTGAAGATAGAATTTTTGCCCTTACTCCAAAGGGTGATGTTAAGGATTTATCCGTTGGCTCAACTGTTATTGATTTTGCTTATGCGATCCATACGGATATTGGTCACAAAGCTTCTATGGCAAAGGCAAATGGCATTTCGGTTCCACTCAGTTATGAAATCAAAAACGGCGATATTATTGAAGTTGTATTAAAACCAAAGCCCGCTCCAAAGGTTGAATGGCTTGGATTTGTTAAAACAGATGGCGCAAGATCGAGAATTAAGTCTTGGGTGAAGAGTCAACATAATGATTATAATTTTAAAAATGGTCGTGAAATTATTAATAAATATCTTGAAAGATCCGGAATGAATACGCTCGACGATAGCTTTTCGATATTAAAGACTTATGATGGACGATTATTAAGTCTTGCTCAGAGGAAAAAACTTGTAGAGGACGTTGGAAATGGTGCGATTTTGATAAAGAATTTTATTAAAAAATTGTTTCCACAAAATGTTACTGTGAAGCATGGAGTTGTGCCAAAAATTTCTGTATCGAAAAAGCTGAAGAGTGTTAAAAAAACCGCTTCTGATAATCAAGTTTTCATAGGTGGTGAATCGGGTTTGCCTATTAAATTTGCCAAATGTTGTTCGCCTAAAAGAGGCGATGATATTGCGGGTTATGTTACTACTTATGGCCATATCACGGTTCATAAAACTGCATGTAAGTTTTGGAAAAATAGTATTTCCAAGAGAATGGTTGAGGCTTCTTGGTCTTTATTTGATGCACCAAAAGATAAAAAATATACTGTTAAAATTGTAGTTGAGGTTAAAAATAGAATTGGTCTTTTGCGTGATATTGCTTCTGTTATAGCCGGAATGAATATAAATATCGTTGATGTTGTTTTTATTGAGAGAAAAGACGATTTTGTTAAAAGAGTTTTTGTTCTTGAATTTTCAGATTATTCGCAGGTTGATGCGCTTATGGATAAGCTTGAGAATATTTCAGACGTTATGAAGGTTTACGTTCAGCCGTCTTCAAAATCTTGATTTTAAAATTTTAAATTTAAGGCTACTTTTTCAGAATTTATTTGAGGGAGGTTATGACTGTGCCAAATTTCAGAGATTATAGTTTCAAGAAATTCAATGTCTTCTTTTGAGATTTTTATTTGAAGTATTTTTTCATAACTGTTTTTTAGTGCAAAGTTAATGAGCTTTAACATATTTGGCTCAAATGAGACTCCTTGCAGTTTGCCTTGTTTGTTTTGTAAGCATGAATTGCAAATGAGATTTTCTATATTCCACGCGATTATGTCTCCGATTTCTATTTTTTTATTACACATCATGCAGTGCTTAAAAGAGGGGACTATCCCCGCCATATCAAGGAATTTGATCTTAAATATAAGGTAAATCAGATATGGTTTTTCAAGAACTTCAATTGCAGACATGGCCTCTTCTATTAATGTGAAATACTTTCTCATTCCATAATTTTGATATGTGAGCTTGTCTGCTATTTCAGTTATTCCCTCAATAAGAGCGAATCTTAATATGTTGTTTCTTGCTTTTTGGAACGTTTTTTCGAGGATACATTGTCTTATTGTAAAACTGCCTTTTGTGCTTTTATAAAGGTTTAATTTGCAAATGTTTGTTTTGTCGAGTCTGCCTACAAATGGCGATGATGGTTTTTGGGCGAATTTGGCAGTTGCGCGGATTTTTCCGTATGCACGCGTAAAAATGGAAACAAATCTATCGTATTCTTTTTGTACGCTATAGCCGAGGATAATGCCTGATGTCATTATTTCACGCATTATTTCAGAAAGTGTTTTTTAATATTTCTGTGAACGCTCCATATACTGCCGAGTACGCATATTGTTATTGCTGTGAAAAGTTCAAGTAAAAAGACCGTTCCAATTCCAATTCCGGATTCCGCGAAAATTCCAAACCCTCCAAGAAATTTTCCCCAAAGCATGAAAGACGTGAGAATAAAGCCAATTATACTTGCAAGGATTGCGTACCATGCGGCTTCAAATATGAATGGGAGTCTGATGAATATTGGTTTTGCTCCAACAAGGCGCATGATGTTTATTTCCGCTCGTCTTGAATAGATCGTGATGTGGATTGCGTTGTTGATTATGAGCGCGCTTCCAATGATGAAAAGCATAATAACCCACAAAATAATATTTTTCGTGAACGAAGACATTTCTGTTAATTTTGCTGAAACTTTTTGAGTTATTGATGCGTCATTTTGATTTTCAATATTTTCGAGTAAATTCTTATATTTGCTTTCTTTGAGCGCATTTTCTATATATGAATATTGAGCTGGATCTGTTGCGATGACGTGGATGCTTGGAGGAAGCGGGTTTTGCATATTGTATTTTTCAAAAAAGCCCGCTGTATCCGGGTGACCTTTTTTGAATGATGAAAAAGCTTCTTCTTTTGAAACGAATTTTGCTTCTTGTATTCCCGGCATATCTTTAATGTCTAAAGCCATTTTTTCAGCATCGTATTTTTCAGTATCTTCTTTTAAATAAATAACCAAATCAACTTTTGAGCTCATGTCTTTAATTGCTCCTGATGCGATGAAATTCACAACCAGAAGCACATTAAATATAAAAATAAGGATTGCCATAACGATCGTTATTCCGATTGAAAGCACGCCATTTCTTTTTATATTTGCGACGCTCAATGCCAGTGTGCGCTTAAGCAGGACGAAGAAGTTGTTCTCCTTGATTTTCATATATTATTGTTTTAATTTCTTTTTTTATTGAAGAGTGTTCGCGCTTTGCTGCGATCAACGATGATTTGTACACATCAGGCCTGTATGGCTTTAAGCGATAGATGCTTGCGTCGAGTTTTAATTGTATGATTAGGCTTTTTATGCCGTATGTAAAAGCAAATTGGTCATATCCGAGCGCGATTACGTTTGGTCTATATTTTTTGATCGCGAAATATTTGTCATTTTCATCACCGAGTATGATTTTATCTATTAATTCGGTTTTTTTGAGATTTTTGATGCGCTGGTTTTCGTTATTTATTGTGGCGCGTCCTTTGATTTTTTTTACAGTTGAATCACGGGCAATGACAGCAATTATATATCCGCCGAGTTCATGCGCTTGTTTGAACATGTTTTCATGTCCGGCATGTAGAATGTCAAAAGTTCCAAAGATCATTACTTTTTTGATTTGCGTCATAATTTAAGGCGTTAAATCCGGGAAAATTATTTCAAAAACAATGATAAGCATTATAAATGTACCTAGTGTTGCTCCGGCCGGGATTAGAATTTTTTTGTTGAGTTGGCCCGGTTCGGTGAATCCTTCAACTAATTGTGAAATTCCGTATACTAAAGCGGAAATTATGAATGGGATTTGTATTGTTTGATGCGTTATAGTTGCGTGTATTTTATAAAAATCAGCGAGAATCATGAGTCCGCTCATAATATAAATTCCACCTAAAATTGCGAAAAACCAAATTCCGACCTTTTGGATGTTTTTTATTGTTTCCATCGCGGATATTATACATATTTCCGTTAAACAAAGGAAGATTAGAATTTTTGTTCCATCAAAAGACGCTGTTGATTTCCCCTGCGAGGAAATCACAGCTCGCGCTCGGTTGTCACTCTTTTTGCTTTGCAAAAAGCCGTGCCCGCGACAACCTCCGCGACGCTTTTTCTGTACCAAAAATCTCTAATCTTCCAACTATTTCAAAAATTCTGTTATAATCTTCGCGTAAACTAAAAATTATGTTATCGGAAGAAGAGGTCAAACATATTGCAAAGCTTGCGAGAATTCGCCTTACTGATGCGGAAATTAAGAAGTATTCCACTCAGCTGACGGATATTTTGGAATATGTGAAAATTCTTGAAGAAGTTGATACAAAGAACTTTGAGCCGACTTCGCAGGTGACGGGGTTAAAAGATGTGACGCGTGAGGATGTTGTTGTGAGCAATTCTGCAACCGGTGAGGATTTACTTAAATGCAGTACGCTTCCGGTTCAAAACAATCAAATAAAAGTTAAACCTGTTATAAAACAATAATGGATCTGACGAATTTAACATTAAAGGAGGCAAGTGAAGGCTTAAAGGCTAAGAAATTTTCTTCTGTTGATTTAACAAAAGCTTATTTTGAACGTATAAAAAAAGTTGATAAAAATTTGCATGCGTATGTTTTGGAGACCGAAGAGCAAGCCCTTAAGGATGCGGAAAAAGCTGATGAAATTTTGGCGAAAGGAGAGGGGAGCGCATTAACCGGGATTCCATGTGCATTGAAAGATAACTTTAATACAAAAGGCGTGCGAACGACTTGTTGTTCAAAAATTTTGGAGAATTTTGTTCCACCTTATGACGCGACTGTTGTTAAAAAATTAAAAGAAGCCGGCGTTGTTGTTCTTGGTAAAACAAATACTGATGAGTTTACGTGCGGTGGTTCAACCGAACATTCATGTTTTGGTCCGACAAGCAATCCTTGGGACGTTTTTCGCGTTGCAGGAGGAAGCTCTGGTGGAAGCGCTTGTGCAGTTGCTTCTAATATGGCCGTGTTTGCACTTGGGACAGACACCGGTGGGAGTATCCGTGAACCTGCGAGCTTTTGCGGATGTGTTGGCTTAAAAGTTACATATGGAAGAGTTTCTAGAAGCGGTGTAACTTCTTTTGCTTCAAGCTGGGATACGATTGGTCCTCTTGCGAAAACTGTTGAAGATGCGGCTATGGTTTTGCAAGCTATTGCCGGTCATGATGATCTTGATTCAACAACGCCAAATATTCCTGTTCCTGATTATTTGAAAAATATTGATAAAGGCGTTAAAGGTCTTAAGATAGGTATTCCTAAAGAATACTTTGAAGAAGGGATTGAGGTAGGCGTGCGTGAAGTCGTTATGAATGCCGTTAAAGAATATGAAAAAATGGGCGCGGAAATTGTTGAGATTTCTCTTCCAATGACAAAATATGCCGTTGCGGCTTATTATATTGCGGCGCCTGCGGAATTGAGTGCGAATTTGGCGCGTTTTGACGGGATTCGATATGGAAGAAAGCCGCAAAATGAAGGTGAAGACTTGTTGGATTATTATTTTGCCGCTCGCGGAGAAGGTTTTGGCGATGAAATAAAAAGACGTGTAATGATCGGTACATATGTTTTGTCTGCCGGATATTATGATGCGTATTATAAAAAAGCGCAGAAAGTGAGAACTTTGATTATTAAAGACTTTGAAGATGCGTTTAAGAAAGTTGATGTGATGATTACACCTGTTGCGCCGATTCCCGCATGGAAAATTGGTGAAAAAATGAACGATCCTTTGGCAATGTATTTGGCCGATGCTTTTACGATTCCGATTAACGCAGCCGGTGTTCCTGCGATGTCTGTTCCTGCGGGTTTTGTGAAAGGAGATAAAGGCGATTTGCCGGTTGGAATACAAATTATTGGACCACAGTTTAGCGAGGAATTGTTGTTTCAAGTAGGTAATGCGTATGAGAAAAATTCAAAAGTCAAAGCTCAAAACGTAAAACCACAATTCAAAGCTTAAAGCCATAATTCATTGACATATGTATAATAATAGTTATTGTTAATGTATTATATGATTTAAATTCTTATGGTAAATTTTACCGTTAGTGGACCTGATTGGATTAATGCTCCTTGGAGACCATCAGAAGCAACATTGGCAAGAATGCGTAGGTTTGATGAAGAACAGCGGAGTATTGCAGCTGAAGTTGCTGGATTAAGTGCCGAAGAAAGAGAAAGAATTATTGATGATTTTTTGGGACCTGATGTTCCCGAAAAACGAAATTAAAAGTGCACGTTTAATTCTTCTGAATTCTTTTTAATTCCCGCGAATTCCCAAGCCATTTTGAAGATTGCTTTTTGAGTGTTTGCGATTTCTTTACTTTCGATAATCATGCCGATGAGTTCTCCTGTGAATGAAGCGATTGCGACTTTGTCGTCATAGATGTTGATTTCGTTGGTGAAATCAAATTTTTGTGGATCTATAAGGCGAATTTCACGGAAGTATTTTTTATCGTCTTTATGAACGGTTTTGCCGTATTCGTCGTCGGGCGCGATGCCACGTAAATAGATTTTCTTTTTTACGCGTTTTTTTACGTATTCATTGTCGTAATCAGGCCAAAAGTTGCGAATTTCACGTGAGTTCGCGTAGTTTAAGATTTCGCTTTTACTGGTTAACGTATCTGCATAAATGGCTTTTATACCTTCAACTCCTTCAAAGTAGCGGATGTGCGGATGGATTGCGTCTCCTTTTAAACGCTTTAAATCCGGTAGAATTGATTTTAAGTTTTGCGCTTTTCTGTGAGTTTCGGAAACTACAATTTCCGGATCTGTAGCACTGAAAAATTTGAGTTGGTTTTTTGTTAAAAAGCTGACAAAGCCCTTTTCTTTAAGCTTTTCGAGGATGTCGTATGTTGTGACGCGGTTGAGTCCGGATGATTTTGCAATTTTTGAAACAAGGCTTGTGCCAGATTCAAGACAGGCAATATAAACGCGGGATTCCTTGTCCGTTAATCCGATATCTTTAAGAGTGTGAATTAATGTTTTTGTCAATTTAAAATTGTTGTAGAAATTTTCGACAGTTAAATTTTACATCAAGGTTTTATGCCGCACAATGTATTTTATGTTTTATGTATTTTTTGGCCTTTGGATGCGATAAGTATTGGTAGTGAAACTTTTTTCTACAGTGATTTTTTCACGATTCAAAATTGATTGAAATTGAAAAATTTTAGTAATACTTTAAATTTGTGTTTTAAAAATTTATTTAAAATCTAACCCAAAAAATATGCCTACAAAAGCTGCGGCCGTAAGACGTAATTATTATAAAGATTTGCCAAAAACTGGCGTCACAAAGCAAATGGTGATGGATATTGTTAAGCACGAAGGAATTGAATTTGTGAACATGCAGTTTATTGATATTTTTGGCATAGTAAAGGGCATAACCGTTCCAACTTCTAAGTTGGAAGATGCGATTGATCACAATGTTTGGTTTGATGGTTCTTCGATTGAAGGTTATGCAAGAATTTTTGAAAGCGATATGTATTTGAAGCCCGATTTGAACACTTTTGCGATTATTCCTTGGACGCGTGAAAGCGCGCCAACCGCAAGAATTATTTGTGACGTTTATACGCCTGACGATAAACCTTTTGCCGGTGATCCTCGCGGCGTTTTAAAGAAACAATTGGAAGAGGCGAAGAAGCTTGGTTTTATATATTATACGGGTCCGGAACTTGAATTTTTTCTTTTTAAAAAAGATGAAGAAGGAAATATCACTCCTTTGCCACATGATTCAGGAAGTTATTTTGATTTTGCGACAGATTTGGGCGAAGAGATCAGAAAAGAAATGTGTTTTGCTCTTGAAGAAATGCGCATTGACGTCGAGAGGAGCACGCATGAAGTTGCGAATGGTCAGCAAGAAATCGGATTTAAATATGACAACGCTTTGAGCGCGGCGGATAATGCTGTTACGTTTAAATACGTTATGAAAACGATTGCCGCAAAACATGATCTTTATGCGACATTTATGCCAAAGCCGATTTTTGGGATCAATGGTTCTGGTATGCATGTGCATCAGAGTTTGTTTAAGGATGGGAAGAATGCATTTTATAAAAAAGGGGATGCGCCTTATTATTTTTCAGATATGGCAAAAAGTTTTATTGCCGGTCAATTAACGCATATTCGTGAAATGAGCGCGATTCTTGATCCGATCGTGAATTCATATAAAAGACTTGTTGCGGGTTATGAAGCGCCTGTTTATATTGCGTGGGGACAAATGAATAGATCTGCTTTAATTCGTGTTCCAAGATTTACAACGGGGCGAGGGGAGGCAACTAGGTGTGAACTTAGATGTCCGGATCCAACTTGCAATCCATATCTTGCTTTTTCTCTTATGCTTGCCGCTGGATTGGACGGTATAAAGAGAAAATTAACTGCACCAAAGCCGGTTGAAGAGAATATTTATCATTTGTCAGAAGCGGATAGAAATCTCAAAAACATTGATTCTTTACCAAAAGATTTATATGAAGCTTTGCAGGAATTTAAAAAGAGCAAGCTTGCTGAAAATGTCCTTGGCGAACATATATTTGGTAAATATTATGATGCGAAAATGAAAGAGTGGGATGAATATCGAATTAGAGTGACGCAGTGGGAACTCGATAAATATCTTGAGCGATATTAATTATTTACACAGGTTAATTATCAATTTTTCCATTGCCAGCATCGCTTCCGTCTTATTATCAACAGTTTCCTTAACCTTGCCGGTTTTGGTATCAGCGTCGGTTTTAAGGAGCATTGCGTAAATTTCACGCAGGCGATCAAGGTTGAAATTTTTGGCTTGTTGACTATAAATGCTTATTACAAATGGTTGTATCTTTGGGTCATATAAATGGAATTTTTGCCCTATTTGATTAAATGAAAGATTTTGATTTTTTAAATCCCAAGCAAGAGTCAAAAGTCTAAAATGTCGCAGTATCATGCTGAAAATTTGATGATGGTTTTCGCCACTGGAAACAAGTGTGTGAAATAATTTCATTGCTTTTGATGTATTTTTTTCGCCGATTGCGTTCGTGAGTTTGAAAATTGACGTTAGCGGATTTGGAGGTACAAGCATGTCGATATCTTCTTTTGTTATTTCTTTGCCAAGACGATAAGTCGCAAGTTTTTCCATTTCTTTTTCAGCTGCCCAAGAGTCTCCATTTACGGCTTCTATGAGATATTTTATTGTATCTGGTTTGATTTGGCTTTTTGATTTTTCAGCAAGCGCTTTGATGAAATTTTGGAGCTCGAATTCTGTGAAAATTTTGAAGAGTTTTATTGTTCCGATTTCTTTAATTTTTTTAAAAATTGCACCGGTTTTTATTTCTTTTTCTTCAAAGAAAACAACGATTGTGGAAGAGGGGACTTTTGAAAGCGCGTTTACGAGTTTTTTTGTTTGTTTTTCTTCCGCAGGTTTATCTTCTGACTCATTTGTTGATCCTTTTACCTGTTTTTTGCTGTGATCCTCAATATAATTTTTTATAATAACCAGCTTTTTTTCACTTAAAAAAGGTGCGACCAAAATGGCGGAAATTATTCCATCTGTTTTTTCAGCATCTTCAAATATTTCCATGTCGCTATCGCCATGTTTTTTTACAAATTCATCTTTCCATCTGTTTAGCTCGGCTGTTGATGAAAAAATATTTTCACCGTGAAAAAGATAAATATTTTTAACTTGTTCGATTTTTTTTTCTTCCGGCATGAGCTTATTGTATGCCATATGTGATTAAAAATACAAACGCGCTTATTGTGCGCTTACTGTGCCCAATAATAATAGGATTTGCTTTTGTGTAAATTATTTATTATAATTTTATTTAGTTTTTAGATATACAATTTTTTTATATATAATTAACCCCTAAAAAATGAACAAAAAAATGTTAATCGGCGTATTGCTGATTGCCGTTTTAGCCGTGGGCGGGTATTACTTTTATCAGTCTTCCGGTGGAAGCGGGGTGAAGGGAAATATCTTTACAACTTCAACGGGCTCGACTGCGCCAATTGTAAGTGTTTATGACGATTTTGGCGTTAAGTCGTCAAATGTCGGAGTACGTATGGTAAGTGATTTTGACGCTAATCCTTCTATGGTTGCAGGTTTTAGCAAGACGACATTTCAGGTCTACGATAAAACTACGGGCGCGATTTTGACAAATTATAGGGATTGTGCGAACACTTCCACTTCTCCTAATTCTCCAAAGTTTTACGATTTAACAAAGTTGAACGGTTTATCCATTAATCTTACAAAACAAGGCGGATATTGTACGGATGCGTGTGGTGAGATCAAATTGATACCTGACAACACACAGACGTCGCAGACGATACTTTCTATTTTTGATGAAACTGCAAAGCTTGCATGTTATTCATCTAAAGCTTGTTCTGTAAAGACAGATACATTTCACGCTTTGTTAAAATCTAAAGTTCTTAAATTTGCCGATTTAAAGAAATTTTATACTGATAATTTGACTGTCGGCGGTTGTGCGGTCTCAATTACAGACCTTAATGAATATAAATGTTTTGAAGCTAAGGATATATTTGCCACCGCTGTTTCTGGAGGAGATTATGATTCAGCCAAGATAGCTTTTGGCAAAATTGCTCAGATTAGTGGCTGTGCCCTTGGAGCTTCAGATGCAGCTGCGCTTGCTGATTACGGAAAGCTTGGAAGCGCGGATAAGTGTAAGGATTTGAAAGATCAATTAAAGGCTGCATTTGATGCTAATAAAGATTCGGCTACAATTGCCAGTTTATTGAATCAAATCAAAAATCAATCTAATTGTGACTCTACTGTTGCAGAGAAGGCTGCTTATGATGCTTTGCTTGCCAAGGAAAAATGTGATAAAGCTCAGCTTAATTTGAAAAACTTTTTGGATAATATGCCAAAAGATAGTTCGGTTCAACCATCAGACGCTCTTGCATCGGGCATTGCGTATTTATCTATTAAAGCAATGGTTCCAACATGTACTTTGTCTTCGACTTTAGCTTCCACCTACAATACTCAAGTTTGTTCGATGATAAATAATTCATTTACAAAAAAAGATACTGCTAAAGATGTGAGTGGTGCATTAGCCGTTGTTTCAACTGCCGGTAAGGTGGGTTGTATAACAACTACTCCGGTTGTTGCTAATGCTTTCATGAAAACCAACAATACTAATGTTTGTAAAAAGCTTGGAACGGACTTCATGACGGCTAAGGCCGGTAGCAATAGCGCGAAGATGACTTCTATTAAAAAGGATGGTACTACGTTAGGGTGTAATATGACTTCTTGGAGATAATACAATTTTTGAAAAAGACCTCGGCTTGTCCGGGGTCTTTTTTTGTGGTAAATTTTTCTAAGATGTAATCAAATAAAAAATGAATCTTCCACTATTGCTAGTTAATTTTAAGGCCTATGAGAAATCGACGGGTTTTAATGCTGTTGCATTAGCCAAAATTCATGATGAGGTTGCAAGTGAAACGGGTTTAAGCATTGCGATTGCTGTTTCCGCGGTTGATATAAAAGATGTTGTTGCGGCTGTTAAGATTCCGGTGTTTGCCCAGCACTGCGATCCCGTTGATTTTGGTGCGCGTACGGGATTTCTTCCTCCAAAGCTTTTAAAAAGCCTTGGTGTTTCAGGAACGCTTTTGAATCATTCTGAGCATCAAATTTCGGATGAGGTTTTGCAAAAAAGCATTGAAGCTGCAAAGGCGGCGGGACTTTTTGTTATCGTTTGCGCGAATACGCCGGAAAAGGGTGCTGATGTAGTTAAATTTGGTCCGGATTTGATTGCTGTTGAGCCGCCGGAATTGATTGGTGGTGATATTTCTGTTGCAAAGGCAAAGCCGGATATTATTGTGAAATCTGTTGAATTAATCGGTCGTGATAAAGTTCTTGTCGGTGCAGGCGTTAAGAATGGCGAAGATACGAAAATAGCACTTGAGCTGGGCGCGCAGGGCATTCTTGTTGCTTCCGGAGTTACGAATTCACTTGATCCTAAGAAAGCAATTTTAGATTTGGTTTTACCATTTAAAAAATAAACACATGAACATCCAATTTTCGAAGAGTCATTTTAATCTTAATGACGAGCAAAAAGATTATATTCTTAAAAAAGTTGAGCATCTTGCGACGTTTGCGGATCGCATGAACGATGAATCGGCTGAGGTTCACATTAATGTCAAAGAAAATAAGATGAAGGGGACTGATAATAATGTTTCGATTGAAATCACGATGATTGTTCCACATGCATTAATTCGCGCGGAGGTTGATGGAAAGACCGTTCAAGAAGCGACAGATTTATGTGAAGAAAAACTTCGAAAGCAGATTGAGAGGTATAAAGGTAAACTTCATAGAAGGGTTGATTCCGGCAAATTGATGCCAAAATCGACGCTTGAGCAATTGGCGGGAACGCAAGAGGAATATGTTGAATTGAAAAAGATTTTGAAGAGAAAAGTTTTCAATGATTTGAAGTCGATGCACGAAGAAGAGGCTCTTGAGCAAATGGAACTTCTTTGCCATGACTTTTTTGTTTTTGAGAACGTTGCAACAGGAGCTCCTGCGGTTGTTTATCAAAGAGCGGACGGAACATATGGCTTAATTGATATAAAAACATCTCCTAAACAATAAAATATGGATATAACTTTTATTGCTATTTTTGTCGCATGGGCAGTTCTTGTTTTTCATTATCCAAGGTTTTTTACAATTCTTCTTTCAGCGTTTTTTCCTTTATATTTGCTGAAATTTGAATTTTATGGAATCCCTTTTACGTTTGTTGAATGGCTTACATATGCGACGGCTTTTGCGCTTTTGATAGTTTATAGAAAAAGAGCTCTTAAGTGGTTTGATGAATTTTTTGAAGGAAATATTTTTAGAAAAATTGAATTTTGGGTTTTTGCGTTTTTTGTCGTTAATGTTGTTTCGGTTTTTATTGTTCCTCTGGAATTCAGAAATCAGGCTCTTGGGATTTTGAAAGGATGGATTTTTGCACCGATTGTTTATTTTTTCATTGTAAAGGGATTTATTAAGAATTTAGCTGATGCAAGGCGTTTGTTGGATGCTTATCTTGGTTCCGCAGTTGTTTTATCAGTTATTGGGATTTATCAATATATGCATGGAATTTTGATTGATAATCGCGTGACGGCACTTTTTACATCCGCAAATTATTTGGCGTTTTTTATAGCTCCTGCCTTTGTTTATGCTGCGATTTTGGCATGGCAAAACATTCGTGTGATTGAGATGCCTTGGTGGAAAAAAGTTTTCATTAAGTTGTTTAGAAAAGAAGTCGATGAAACGAATACAGCTTTCTTCTTTGCTTATTTGGGATGTGCTTTGATTACGGGATTTGCCCTTACGGCAACCAATTCTTATGGTGCGTTTATTGGCGTTATTTTTGCCGCAATTTTATATAGCATTTATCATTATTGTTTTTCTCCTTGGAGGCAAAATTTACATTCAAGTGTTCAGAGAATAGTTATTTTTACAGTTTTACTTGTTGCGTTTTTGGGCTTATTGGTGCCAAAGCTTGATGCATGGAAATTTAATACTTTATTTACGTTTAAAGATGGAACTTCTTCTGCGATAAGACTTGAAACGTGGCAAGTTGCAGGCGATTTGATAGCGAAAAATCCTGTTATGGGAATTGGACTTGGACAGTTCCAGAATGAATATAGCGCGCATGCGGAAGAGACTCTTGGGCGAGCACCTGTGAGGACTTCCATGTTGCATCCACATAACGTTTTCATGACAACATGGCTTTATTCCGGCATTATTGGACTTTTTGTATTTTTGGCGATTTTGTTTCAGGTTTTTATGCTTTTAAGGAATAAAAATTCTGATGTTAGGAGGAGGCTTATTGTTGTTCTTGCGGCTATGATGCTTGTTATTGTGATGCATGGATTTGTTGATACACCATTTTGGAAAAATGATTTGGCAATGCAATTTTGGTTGATTGCCGGATGTGCTTTTGGGCTTTCTAAAAAATAAAATGAGGGGAAAAATAATCAAAGGTATCGGGAAGGGAAAGGGCCTCGGTTATCCAACTGTTAATATTGAAATTCCGGTGGATTTTAAATATGGATTTGGTGTTTATAGTGCGAATGTTCTTATTGGTGACGAAAAGTATTTGGGTGCGTTTTTTTATGGTGAACGAAGTATTTTTGGCATAGAAAAGCCAAGTCTGGAGGTTTATTTAATTGATTTTAAAGGCGAAATCAATGAGAGTGAAATTGAATTTGAAACTTTCAATAAAGTGCGAGATGTGAGAAAATTTGATTCAGCTGAAGAGCTTAAAAAAGCAATTTTCAGTGACGTTGAGATTATAAAAAATAATAAAAATGAATAAACTGTTAACTCCTTTAAAGTTCCTGTATCACAAAATAACAGCTATTTTTGCGAATATTCGTTATAGATTTCCTGCGCGAAAATTAAAAGTTATTGGAGTTACAGGGACAAACGGAAAAACTACAACCGTGAATTTGATTGCAGATATTTTTCATGAGGCTGGAATTCCTTTTGGAATGGCCTCTACAATCAATTTTCGTATTAAAGATAGGAAATGGACCAATGTTACGAAAATGACAACGCAAAGTGCGGGTTTTATACAAAAGTTTTTGCGTCAGCTTGTTAATGAAGGTTGCACACATGCAATTATTGAAGTTTCTTCACATGCCCTTCATCAATCCAGGGTTTTGGGTGTTGATTTTGGCAGTGCGGCTATCACAAACGTTACAGTTGATCACCTTGAATATCATGGAGGTTTTGAAAAATATAGAAAAGCAAAGGAGTTGTTATTTCGAAGTTTGTCTTCTTATAAAGGAAAAACCGGCAAACCTTCTGCGTCTGTTTTGAATATTGATGATAAAGAAAATTTTGAGTTTTTTAATAAATATAATGCAGATCGAAAATATACATATGGTATTAAAGAAGGGCTTTGCAGAGCCAAAAATGTTGTGCTACATGAGGAGGGCTCAAACTGGATTTTATCTACGCCGTTTGGTGATATTGATATTAATTTAAATTTGATTGGTTATGTGAATGTTTATAATGCATTGGCAGCCGCTTGCATTGCTTTGGCTGAACATATTCCGCTTGAGACGATAAAGAGTGCACTTGAAAAATGTTCGACTGTTCCGGGCAGATTTGAAAATCTAAAATTCGGACAGCCATATAAAATTATCGTCGATTATGGTCATACTGCTGATGCGCTTGAGAAATTGTTTGCAACTTATAAAGAGCTTACAAAAGGGGATTTGATTGTTGTTTTTGGAGCGACAGGTGGCGGGAGAGATAAAGGCAAAAGGCCTATTATGGGTGAAATTGCGGATAAATATGCCGATTATATTATTCTGACGGATGATGACCCTTATGAAGAGGATGAAATCGAAATTATTGAAATGATTGCGAAAGGTATAAAACGTAAAGAAGGGGAAAAGCTTTGGAAGATTCCGGATAGATATGAAGCGATTAAATTGGCGCTTTATTTAGCCAAAAAAGACGATACTGTGATTGTTTCCGGAAAGGGTTGTGAAGAGATCATGATGATTCATGGAAAGAAAATTCCGTGGAATGATGCTGAGGTGATCAAGGCAATTTTATCGCGTGAAATTAAGGTGCAGATTTAAATAATTTATTATAAAAATGGTTGATTTGAATGGTTTTTTGATTGTTGATAAGCCGACCGAAATGACTTCTTTTAAAGTTATAGATTATTTGAGGCGCGTTACGGGTGTGCGAAAAATTGGGCACGGCGGGACGCTTGATCCTTTTGCGACCGGAGTTTTGATTATTGCGATTGGTAAAGCGACAAAAAGATTGGACGAGTTTTTGGGTAGCGATAAAATTTATTTGGCAAAAGTTAGGTTTGGCGCGGTTTCGGATACTTATGATAGGGATGGTGTTATTGTTCCATATGAAAAAGGCGCGAAATCGTTTGATGTATCTCGCGTTTCGCTAGATGTGATCAAAAAAGTTGTTCAACAGTTTGTGGGCGATATTGAACAGATGCCACCGAAATTTTCCGCAATAAAGATCAAAGGCCGAAGAGCTTATGATTATGCGCGAAAAGGCGTTGAGATTGAGATGACTGCGCGAAAAGTTAAGGTTTATGATATTGAAGTTGTTGATTATAAATGGCCGGATTTGGATATTCGAGTGAGATGTGGAAAAGGGACTTATATAAGGAGCTTGGCTTTTGATATTGGCGAAAAGCTTGGATGCGGAGCTTATTTGCAGGAGCTTAGAAGGGAAAGCGTTGGTGATTTTGATTTGAGAAGAGCGACAAAGCTTGAAGATTTGAAAGTCGCAGAGGATGTTTTAAAAATGATTTTTGCGAATTAATTAATACGCCTTTATAATTTGTTTATGCAATTTTTTTATCCGATTATATTTGCTTTTGCTTTGGGCCTACTTCTGATGTTTTTGGCTGTGAAGATTTTTCCAAAGCTTGGAATGTTGGATCGACCATGGAAATATGGCTTAAAAAGAGAAAGAATCCCTTATTATGGCGGGATTGCGATTTATTTAACTTTTATTACTGCGGTTTTGATGTTTTTGCCTTTTGATAGGCAAGTGGCTGGTGTTTTGATTGGTGGAAGTATGATTTTTATTGTTAGCCTGCTTGATGATATTTTTGATGTGAAGCCTGTTATTCGTTTGATTGTGCAGGTTCTGGCGGCGTGTATTTTGATTTTGAGTGGGATTGGGATTTTATCGATTAGTAATCCTTTTGGAGGCGCACCTTTTATTCTTGATGCGCAGAAATTTGAATTTGTTATATTTGGTATAAAGATGAGCTTCGCGCTGTTATCTGCTATTTTTACGATTATTTGGGTAATTTTGATTATAAATACGATAAATTTTTTGGATGGAGTTCCGGGCATGGTTTCCGGAACAAGCACTATTGCCGGATTTGCGATTTTTTTGCTTGCGATTCGACCCGGGAATCTAGTTGATCAGCATGCGGTTGCTTTGATGGCGGGCGTTATTGCTATCACCGCTTTGAGCTTTTTGATTTTCGATTTTCATCCACCAAAAATATTGATGGGTGATACGGGAAGTATGTTTTTGGGCTTTATTTTGGCCACTTTGGCAATTTATTCCGGTGGAAAAGTCGCGACAGCTTTTCTTGTTCTTGGTTTTCCGATTTTGGATGCGGTTTGGGCGATATTTAGGCGTTTGCTTAGCGGCAAATCGCCATTTAAAGGAGATCTTGGGCATTTTCACCACAGGTTGATTGCAATTGGCTTATCTGAAAGGAAAGCAATGCTTACGATTTATTTTGTGAGCTTGGTTTTTGGTGGAATTGCGGTTTTTATTGGAAGTGGGCAGAAATTGGTGGCAATTATTATTATGGCGATTTTGATGGTTTTGATCGGTTTTGTCATGGCCAAACGTCTTGATATTAAGCGCTGATTGGAGTATATAATTTATGCTATGGCAGACTTAGTTGCGGACATAAAGGCGCGGCTTTCTATTGAGGATGTTGTTGCAAATTACATCCCTTTAAAACGTGCCGGCAGAAGTTTTAAGGCGTGTTGTCCTTTTCACAATGAAAAGACGCCTAGTTTCGTTGTGAGTCCGGAAAAGCAAATTGCTTATTGTTTTGGGTGTCATCAGGGTGGCGATATGTTTAAATTTGTTGAGCAGGTTGAGAATACGGATTTTATGGGAGCTATGCGGATTTTGGCGGATCGGGCGGGACTTAAGCTTGAAGATTATAAAATTGAAACCGATAAGCCAAGAATCAGTAAATCCGAGAAAGAGACTTTAATTCAGATGCACGAGGCTGCCGCAGAATATTTTGTTGACAATTTATGGAATACCGAAGATGGCAAAAAGGTCATGCAGTATTTGAAAAATCGAGGAATGACAGATGTGATAATCAGGCATTTTAAAGTTGGTTTTGCGCCGGATAATGACAGTGGACTTATTGATCATTTAGTTAAAAAAGGCTTTCAAAAGAGTGCGATGATTAAATCCGGTTTGGTTACAAGTAAAGACGTTTCTTCGGATAAGATTTTTGATAAATTTCGAATGCGGCTTATGTTCCCGATTGCAGATGCCACGGGCAACGTTATTGCTTTTGGTGGACGTGCTTTAAAAGACGCGCAAGAGCCAAAATATTTGAATTCTCCGGAAACGGAAATTTATCACAAGGGTTCTGTTTTATATGGACTTTATTATGCAAAGAAGGCCATTAAAGATGCTGACGAAGTCGTTGTGGTTGAAGGATATATGGATACTTTGATGTCTTTTCAATCCGGAATTGAAAACGTTGTTGCGAGTTCCGGAACAGCGCTTACGCAGGAGCACGCGCGTATGATTAAAAGAATAACTTCAAACGCTGTTTTTGCGTTTGATAATGATAATGCCGGACAGGAAGCTTCTAAGCGCGCGTTTATTATTGCGCAGGAACAGGAAATGTCGATTAAATTTTTGAAAGTTCCGCATGGCAAAGATCCTGCTGATAGCGCGAAAGAGAATCCGGATGAGCTTAAGGCTGCTATTAAGAATGCAAAGCCGTTTTTGGAAGTGTTTTTTGATAATTTGGCCGGGAGGTTTGATTTGAATGATCAGGCGCAATTAATGGAATTTTTGCGTGAATGTATGTCTGTTTTGAGCGCTGTTAAAAATAATATTATTCAAGATTTGGCTGTAAGAAGTCTTTCTGCGAGGATAAACGTGAAAGAGGAAAAAATTTATGACGAAATCGAAAGATATAAGAGCTTGGCCTTAAAACAGCCGCAAAGTAAAATGAAGGAGCCTCCTTCAGATAATGGTGCAAATGTTAAAAAGATGTCTGCAGAAGATACGATTTTAGCTATACTTTTTCTTTACCCTGAACTTTTTTCAACAATTGATTCCAGGATTGATGAAAATGATTTTGAAAATGAATTAAAATCGCTTTACAAAACCTTTGTCACTCAATATAATAACATTCGCGCGGAGGACGGTTCTATTACTGATGCAATTCTGAAAAATTTAGATTCTGAGCAAGAGCGTAACCGCGTACATTTTTTGAGTTTATATGCTGAATCTAGGTACGAAAATATTAAAGCTGAAGCCGTTAGGAAGGATTTTGACCAGCTTGTACAACACGTTGTTTCAAAGAAAATGGTTGTTAAAAAAGAAGAGCTGAAGAAAATGATCAAAGAGGCTGATAGAAAAGGAGATATGGGAGGGCGAGAAGCTCTTCTGAACGATCTACAAAAGTTATGTTCCAAATAAAATAATTGAATTTATGGCAAAAATTAAAAAGTTTATAGTGCACCCGACCGATGATAGATTGGCCGGTTTTCCAAAAGAGGTTCAGGATCTTGTTAAAAAAGGTCGTGGACAAGGTTTTATTACACAGGAAGAGCTTCTTAAAGCTGTTCCACATGCGGAAGATGACGTTATTCTTCTGGATGAGATTTATAGTTTATTTTTGGATTGTGGAGTTGAGGTTATTGATATGAAAGAGGCTGATTCTATGATTTGGGATGCTGAGCCAAAAGATGAAGTTACGCCTGAGGTTGTTCGTGTTGATAAAAAGAAAAAAACTTCTGATTATAACGAGATTGCGAATGATTCAATTAGACTTTATTTATGCGAAATTGGTAAAGTTTCGCTTTTGAACGGTAAGCAAGAAGTTGATCTTGCGAGACGTATTCTTAAGGGTGATCAGTCTGCAAAACAACAGCTTGCGGAAGCCAACTTGAGACTTGTTGTCAGTATTGCTAAAAAATATATTGGACGCGGTCTTTCTTTCTTGGATTTAATTCAGGAAGGGAATATTGGTCTTTTCCGTGCGGTTGAAAAATTTGATGCGAAAAGAGGATTTAAATTTTCAACATATGCAACTTGGTGGATTCGTCAGGCTATAACTCGTGCTATTGCAGATCAAGCCAGAACGATTCGTATTCCGGTTCATATGGTTGAAACGATTAATAAGCTTACTCATACGCAAAGAAGACTTGTGCAAGAACTTGGTCGCGAACCTTTGATTGAAGAGCTTGCGGCTGAAATGGACATGGATATAAAAAAGATTAAACACATTCTTAAGATTTCTCAGGATATTGTTTCTTTGGAAGCGCCGGTTGGTGCTGAGGAAGATAGCAAATTGGGCGATTTTATTGAGGACGACGATACTTTGAGCCCATCTGATAATACAAATAGACAGCTTGTTAAAGAGAATATTCTGAGTTTGCTTCAATATTTAACCCCACGCGAAAGAAAGATTATTGAAATGCGTTTTGGGCTTAAAGATGGCGTTGGACATACTTTGGAAGAAGTTGGTCGTGAATTTAAAGTTACACGTGAAAGAATTAGACAAATTGAAGCAAAGGTTTTGCAAAAGTTAAAAGAACATCCGCTTAGTGCGAAGATTCGTCCATGATGACGAAATTTTAAATATCAATTATCAATTACCAAAATAATTATGGCAGACGAACAAAATCAAACACAAGGAGGAGGACAGGTCGGCGATGATAAAATGACTTTTGTTACTAAAGAAGGTCTTCAAAAGATCCAAGAAGAGCTTGAAAATCTTAAAAACGTAAAAAGAAAGGACGTCGTTGAGAGAATCAAGGAAGCTATTACTTATGGTGATCTTTCTGAGAACTCTGAATATGAAGATGCGAAAAATGAACAAGCTTTCGTTGAAGGTAGAATCATTGAGCTTGAAGACAAGGTCAAATATGCAAAAATTATTGATGAAAAGAAAAAATCTGCAAATCAGGTTAGAATTGGCAGCACTGTGACAATAAGAAGAGTTGGAAAAAAGTCTGCTGAATCAGAAGAATATATAGTTGTTGGTTCAACTGAAGCAGATCCTGTAAATGGCAAGATCTCAAACGAATCGCCTGTTGGCAAAGCTTTGCTTGGCAAAGAAGATGGCGAAACTGTAAAAGTTTCCGCTCCAGCCGGTTTTATTGAATATGAGATCGTGAAAGTGAAATAAACATAATAAAATGCGATTCGGACCATCTCTAAAGGTTATTTCCGAGGCAACTCTTGTGATTGGGTTTTTTGTTGTTGGGTTTTATATGGTTTTGAGTATTTATGGTTATAGGTACGATACGATTCTTAATGACTTTGAAAAGACCAGCATTGTTGATCTTGGAGGCTATTTGAAAGATGTTGATGTTTTTTTGGATGACGTTAAGGTTTCCAATAAGCTTCCTTTTACAATTCGAGGAGTTAATCCTGGAATTCATCACGTAGTCGTAAAGGGGCCTTCGCATTTTGATTTTAAGGCGTTTTTGAATGTTAGTAATGATTTAGTTTCAAAAATAGACTCAGTTATTCTTATGCCTGATAAAATCGTTTTTAATGAGGTCGTTTTTGATCCGGCTTTTAAGTTTGAAAGTGAGGTTTATGCCGATAGGAGTGTTTATTCTAATGGCAATGAGGTTTGGTTTGTTAATCCTGATGGTGTAAAAAAACTTATCTCAAGGATGTATTCTCCCGTGACGATGGTGAAATTATTTTCAGATGGATATAGTTTGCTTTTCGTTCGCGATAAGAAGCTCTTTTTTTGTGATCAGCTAATGCAAAACTGCTATGCGCTTCGTGATTACAAAGAAGGGGATTTGTTTATTTCAAAAGCCGGTAAGATTTTTTATAAGGAAAAATCCGGGAAAATCTTTGAGTTTGAGATTATGAAGGAAAGTTCTATCTATGCTTTTTAGTCGTGTATTTCGGAATGTTCATTTTAGCTGCGATTTCTTTGCTTTCTTTTTTATATTTCTTGAAGAATGTATAGACCTGTTTGCCTGTCCAATAAACAAATATTAAAAGCGTAAAATAAAGCATGAATCTCATGCTGAAGAATGCGATATTCTCATAGCGCGAGAATACGAGGAAGCCTATTATTGCTGCAAAATATAACAAATTTAGAGGTACGGTTCCAAAATTCTTTTTAAACGCCGGATTCTTGTGTTTTTTGATTAAGAATCTTGATATTAATGCGCCTGTCAATAATATTAAAAAAAGCACTAAGAATATCGTATAGAAGCTAAATTTTACGCCTGGAGCAGGGGAGAATAAGTATTTTAGAATGTCATTCATGGTTGTTATTTTTTAAGTTTTTTTATTATTGGGTCGAACAAATTATACCTATTTAGAAAAAATATTAAAGAGATTATGAATACTGACATGGAAGCTATGTGTGCGAATCTTATTCCTAATATTTCAAGAGCTTCATTTCCGCGCCAGAATTCTTCCAAAAATCTAAAGCCGCTGTATGAAATTATTCCAATAAACATTATATTTCCTTGTTTGATTTTGTTTTTTAGCATCAAGACGCCTAAAGTGATCGTTAGCACTATTAGGAATAATGTGCCATATATTTGCACCGGATGTATTGGGATTGTGTATGGGATTTCTATATTTTCAAAACTTATTCCCCATGGGAGTTCTGTTGGAGAACCATAGTTCGTTCCATCGAAAAAGGCTCCAATATAACCAAAGATCATCCCCAGCAATATGGAAACCGTCAATACGTCGCCCCATTTCATCATGTTCTCACGTGTGCGTTTTGCATACCAATAAAATGCAATTGTTATTCCTGCGATTGCGCCCCAAAAAGACAGCCCTTTATCCCATATTGAGATTAGTCCAAATAGCTTGTTAAGGCCAAAATCTGAGAAGTAGTAATCCAGATTTTTAAATATAAAAACCATTCTCGAGACTATTAATCCGGATAATAATATTTTGAAAAAATAAATGCGCAGAAAGTTTAATTTTAGCCTTAACGTGAGTGCAAATTTTGTTAGAGATAAGCTGCCGACAAGGAATCCCATAATAATAAATACCCATAAGGTGTTTATGGCTATTGGTCCGTATTCAAAGAGTATTGGGTACATTAAAAGTTAAGTATGATTAATGTTGATAATATTAATATGAGTATAAATGCTAGAATCGCACTTGCAAGATTTTTCTTAAATAACATGTTGCGCGCGGTAAATGTTATGTTTGTTATGAATAAAATTGCCGTAATGTAATTGAATTGAACGGATTTTTGGATTGCGAATATTGAGCTTTCCGCATTTTCAATTATGTTTTTTGAAATGATATATTCTGAAATGATGTAAAACGTTAGGTAGAAAGCCAATAAATATCCGGAAAGAATTGTTAATTCGTCGATTGCTTTATTAAATAGCGAGTCTTGTTCAAGGCTGTCGCGCTCCTGTTTGATTTTGTCTTGTATGGATTTGATTTCACTTTCAACCTGCTCTTTTTCGTATAAAAGTTTTTTGATCGTTTCTTGCATTTCATTTAGCACTTCTTCGGAGATTTCTTTTTTATAAATCTTATTGTAATCGTTGAGTTTTTGTTTGACTATGCGGAGTTTGGTTTTAGCCTCTGTTAAGCGCGGATCTTCTTCTAAGCTTTCTTCTATAAATTCGAAAAATTGGTTTAAAAATTTATTTATCGAGGAAGGCCTCACCGAGTTTACAATATTGTTATTTCTCCATGTTGCGATTCTGCCTAAAATGTCTTGTTTAAGCGTTTTTCCAAGCTTATTTCTTTGGATATCGCTAAGCATTGTTTTTATTTCGATGTTGAATGCTTGGACTTTTGCATCATTTGCTTTTTGAGCTATATATATTTCTTGATTTTGTATGTACCTAAGCAAATCTTCGCTTAAATGAGCGATATAATCGGTGTTTGAACTCGTTTTAAGACGCATAAGCCTGTCTTTTCTTTTTTCTATATTTTCATATTCTTCAGGCTTTATTATTTCTCCAAAATTTTTAAATAATTCTTCAATTTTTTTAACGACAAAGTCAACTTGGGCGGCGACATATTTGCTTTGTACTTCTTTATCGTCGAGCGTTTTTTTGGCGGCCATTGTAGCGTCACTTTCCTGTCCGGTTTGTTCTTTTTTGAATTCCGTATATAAATCAATTACGCCTTTTTGTTTTTCAGTTTCTTTTTCTTCAATTGTTGCCGCGCCTTTACAAAGAGTCTCAACCGCGAGGTGATATTCTTGATTTAGCTTTTTAAATGCGGAATATTTGTCTTTTGCTTCTATTGTACCTTTTACTTTTTTATTGTTTTGATCAACCGCTTCAAATTCGTATTTAACAATTTTACCGATGATTTTCTTTTCTTCCAGATCGGAAATCGGCGTAATATCCAGCACCGAGAACTCCATTTTATTAAGTTTTTCTCGGGCAGAATTTTCATTTTCCGCTTCGATGATCCCGTCAAGTTGGTTGCCTTCTTGATTTATGACGGTGTAACTAAACTTTTGCATTTTATTTATATAGGCCTGTGCTTTTTATTTATATAGACCTGTACTACTTCGTAGCGGTCTGCTGAGCGGCCTGTTTAATGAATGCGAAAAACAGAGGATGTGGACGTAATGGGCGCGATAGGAATTCCGGATGGAACTGTGTGCCTATCATGAAGGGGTGTCCTTTGATTTCCGCGATTTCAACCAATTTTTCCTTTTCATATAGTCCGCTGATTATAAAGCCAAACGGTTCGAGCTTTTCTATGTAATCATTGTTGAATTCGTAGCGATGTCTGTGGCGTTCTTCGATTCTGTCTGTTTTGTAAGCCTTTTCTGTGAGGGTGCCTTTTGTAAGTTTGCAAGGATATGCGCCAAGCCTGAGCGTGCCACCTTTATCTCTTTGATGCGATTGTCCGGGTAAAAAGTGAATTATGTATTTTGATTTATCCAATTTGCATTGTTCGTCAAATTCTTCGGATGTGATTTTTGAGTCTTTAAGCATTGCGCGAGCGAATTCTATGCTCATAATTTGCATTCCAAGACAAAGTCCAAAATATGGAATTTTGTTTTCTCTCGCATATTTTGCGGCCATAACTTTTCCTTCAATTCCACGTATTCCAAAGCCGCCCGGAACAAGAATTCCATCGCAAGATTTGAGGTCTTTCCAAGCTTCTTTGTCTTTTTGCTCGAGTTTTTCAGAGTCTATCCATAAAGTTTTTAATTTGCGTTTATTATGGTAGCAAGCGATTTTTAGTGATTCGATGACGCTTAAATATGCATCGCCAAGTCCGGTATATTTTCCGACCAGTCCGATTTTTAAAACGGGTCTATGTGCTTTTATTTCACCAACAAGATTTCTCCATGCTTTTAAATCAGGTTTTAATTTGCCAAGATTGAGTTTTTTGGCTATCAGTTCAGTCATGTGATAATCTTCATAAATAAGCGGTACTTCGTATATTGATTTAACGGTTGTTCCCGGAATTACAGCTTCTTCTCCAACGTCGCAGAAAAGTGATATTTTTTTAAGAAGTTCTTTTGAAATTTTTTGATCAGCTCTTGCAATGATTATATCCGGCTGAATACCAATTGAGCGAAGTTCACGCACAGATGCTTGAGTTGGCTTTGTTTTGAGCTCTTTTGATGCTTCAAGATATGGGAGAAGGGTGAGATGAATAAATAGTGTATTTTCGTGACCGAGTTTGTAACGCATTTGGCGAATTGCTTCAAGGAATGGAAGTCCTTCGATGTCTCCAACCGTTCCGCCTATTTCAACAAGCATAACATCCGCTTTTGATTGAGTGGCTGCCGAAATTATGCGATTTTGAATTGCGTTCGTGATATGTGGAATAATTTGAATTGTGCCTCCTAGAAATGTGCCTTTTCTTTCTTTACCAAGAACTTCCGAATATATTTTTCCTGTTGATACGGAAGAAGGTTCGGTTAGATTTTCATCAATGAATCTTTCATAGTGACCAAGGTCAAGATCGGTTTCCGCTCCGTCATTTGTGACAAAAACTTCTCCATGTTGAAATGGGCTCATTGTGCCCGGATCAATATTTAAATAAGGATCCATTTTTTGAACGCATACTTTTAACCCCGCGGCTTTTAAAAGTGTCCCAATCGATGCGATAGCTGTGCCTTTCCCTAAGGAAGAACACACACCACCGGTGATAAATATATATTTGGGACTTGTCATAGATTGTTAATTGACTTTATAGCGCAATTTAATTTTCAAATTTCAAACGGAATGCGACCCTGCGCTACGCTTCGGGTCCTAAGCCTGTTTTTTGCTTTACTTTAGCCATTGTTGCGCTTGCGATTTTTTTCGCTTTAATTGCGCCCGTTTTCAATACTTCACTAACATATCTTAAATCCTTTTGAAGTTCAATTCTTTTTTTGCGAGCGGGTCCAAAATATTCAAGAAGTTTTTTGAGTAATTCTTTTTTTGCGTCGCCGTAGCCAAAATTGCCGGCTTCATATTTTTTCTTTAAATTTGCAATTTCAGTTGGTGTTGCGATGTATTCATAAAGATGAAAAATCGTGCATTTTTTTGGATCTTTTGGCGATTCGACAGGTGTTGAATCGGTTACAATGCTCATGACTTGTTTTTGAAGAGTTTTTTCTTCTGCAAAAATTTCAATTACGTTTCCATAGCTTTTGCTCATTTTATTAACTCCGTCTGTTCCGCGAACAGTTGCGACATTTTCTTTTATATAAGGTTCCGGAAGTTTGAATGTTTCGCCAAAATGTTTGTTAAAATTGAGAGCTGTATCGCGGCTGATTTCGACGTGTTGTTTTTGATCTTGGCCAACCGGGATGACGTTCGGTTGATATAAAAGGATATCCGCCGCCATTAAAACCGGATAATTAAAAAGTCCGACCGTGGTGTCTTTTTTGCCTTTTGCTTGCGCGTCTTTCCATGCGTGAGCTCTTTCCAGAAATCCCATTGGAGTTATGCAATCAAAAATCCAAGCAAGTTCGGAGTGTTCCGGAACGTCGCTTTGTTTGAAGAAAACTGTTTTTTCAGGATCAAGTCCAAGAGCAAGATAATCAAGCGCTAGATTAAGCGTATTTTCACGCATTATTTTGGCATCGCGTACGGTTGTTAATGCGTGTAAATCGGCAATAAAAAGAAAACATTCGAATTTGCTTTGCATTTCGATGTGTTGACGGATTGCACCAAGATAATTTCCAAGGTGAATTTTTCCGCTGGGTTGCACGCCTGAAAGAATACGTTTCATGGAATCAAGTATAAGACAAAGATGAAAATTTGGCAAAAAACAATATTGCATTGAGATAATTTTAATGTTATTTTTTGTTCCAAATTTATAAAATCATATAAAAGATGACACGATTAGAGGTAGAGAGAGTTCATGATAACGTCACTTTTCTTAGAAGACGTAGTTTGCTTGAAAGAGTAATGATTTTACCGGTTAAAGCGTCTATAAATGCCATTAGGCGCAATGTTAGGGATCGATCTAGGCAAATCTTTCAATGCATTGGACTTTCTATGATCGCCTTGGGCTGCCTTGGGTTTATAGAGGACAGGCATGTGAATGAAGCCGTAAGATTTAAAGGAGCCGTCTTTAAATATGAAAACCCGCAAAAAGATGCTTTTTTTGAAGGTTATAAAATCGTAGATTCTAGGCTTACTCGTGATGCGGATGGAAAATTAGTTGTTCAAATAACACTAATTGATGGTAGTCGCGTGATGTCTCATTTATCTATTGATGAAATTAAAACGCACATTGAGACTGATAAGTTTATTGATCAGCTTTTTAATTAAAGCGTTGAAATCGGGTCAATGTCGATTTTCCAGCCTTCGATGTTTTGGAATGGCGCGACGATTTCCGAAGTGAGGTTTGCGCCTTTTATAAGCATGTTAAAGATGAATTTGCCTTTAATTTTTTTGATGAAAGAAGGGTAGGTTAGGATTTCCATTTTTTTGCCTGGCGAATTATTTTTTGAATTTTTATGCGAATTTTCTTGAATTAATGCTTTTGCTCTTTGAATTGCTTTTATGCATTCTTGCTCATTTGCATGCGAAAAAGTAAGCTTAATCAGTTTTGAGAACGGAGGATAATTTGCGATGCGACGTTCGTTAATTGCAAAGTCGTACATTTCTTTATAATCATAATCTTGCACGGATTTTAAAATCGGATTTTCCGGCATATAGGTTTGAATTACCACTTTATCTTCAATGTCGTGATTTCTTTTGATTCTTCCTGCGCGGCCGGCGATTTGCGTTAAAAGTTGAAAAGTTCTTTCGCTTGTTCGAAAATCAGGGAAGAGAAGGCTGATGTCTGCCAGCATAATCCCGACAAGGCTGACATTTGGTAGGTGTAATCCGTGGCTTATTAATTGGGTTCCGATGAGAATATCGGCTTTGTGGTTTTTGAAATCATTATAGATTTTTTTGAAACTTTCACGTTTTTGAGTTGTATCTTTATCTGCGCGAATTATGCGTGCTTTTGGGAAAATTTTATGCAATTCTTCTTCGACTTTTTCTGTTCCCGATCCGATAAATCGAATTGCGACACCTTTGCAACTTGGGCAAAGTGTTGGTGGATTTTTTTTGAATCCACAGTGATGGCAAGTGAGTTTTGAATCCGCTTGATGATATGTCATGGCAACGTCACAATAGCCACATTTTTCAATGTATCCGCATTCGCGGCAAATTACGGCAGAGCTTGTTCCGCGCTTGTTTAAGAATAAAATCGCTTGTTCGTTGCGTTCTAAAATTTGTGAGATATTTTCCGCCAAAGTTTCGCTGAATATTGAATAATTTTTCTTTTTCATTTCATCGCGCATATCCACAATTTCAACTTTTGGATGAGGTTGTTCGTATATTTTTTTATTCATTTCGAATAGCGAAATTTCTTTATTTTGAGCCTTAAAATACGTTTCTACAGATGGCGTTGCGCTTCCAAAAACGATTTTTAAATTTGGTAAAAGTTCAGACATTTTATAAATAACATCGCGAGTGTTATATCTTGGAGATTGGTCTTGTTTATAAGAAAATTCGTGTTCCTCATCCATGATAATCAGGCCGAGATTTTGGAAAGGGGAGAATAGGGAAGAGCGTGAGCCAATAACCACTTTTGCTTCATTATTGAGGATTTTTTTCCATGCGTTTTTTCTTTGAACGCTTGTTAATTTACTATGAATTACTGCAATTTTTTTTGAAAAAATCTTTTCAAAATATGTTGTCATTTGCGGTGTGATTGATATTTCCGGCACAAGGATTAAGGCTTGCTGATCTTGATTTGTGTAATGTTGTGCTAATTGTAAGTATATTTCGGTTTTGCCTGATCCTGTTATGCCGTGTATAAGCGAAATCTTGTTATTTTTTTCAAGAATTTTATTGAAAATTTCTTTTTGATCAGGCGTTAATTCGTGAATGTTTGAGGTAGGGGAGAGCGGTTCAACAATTGCCTCCGTCCCCGTTCTATCTTTTGTTAAAACGCGTTTTGGGATAAACATTTCCAGGCATTTATACATTGGGCAGGCGTAATAATCGGAAATCCATTGCACAAGCTCAATCTGCCATTCTTTTAGATATGTTTTTTCGCCGACAATGTCTATGATTTCTTTTGTTTTGAATTCCGGCTCCTTATCATTAAGCTTTAAAATTGTGCCTTTTATTTTTTTTGAACGCAGTGGAATAAGCACTTCTGAGCCGATTTTGACTTCTTTTGCGAGATTTTCCGGAACCTTATAAGTGAGTGTTCCTGGCCCTTTCCCTATATTTTGCGGTATTAAGATTTCCGCATATAAATCAGCCATAATGGTGGTTTGCTAATAGCCCTTGACAAAATCTGAAAAACCTGTAAAATTATAATCCTTTATTAAATTATAATGGATAAACCACAAAAAATTAAGCTGTTGATTGGAAACGAGGAGGCCTGTATAAAAGAATACACAAAGAATGGGCCGGATGGTCTTGCGCAGTTTCTTGGAATGGATCGAAACGGCGCGATGTTTAAAGAGATTATGCTTTATTTTGCTTTTGAAAAAGATGTCATTTTTAAGTGTGCAATTGAGAATATGGAGACAATCCAGCAGATTTTTGTTGCAATTGGGCCGAGCGAAATGCGTAAATTGATGGGTATTGAAGGCAGCGCTTTCGACGTTTGTTTTGAATCCATTTTTGATATAATTGGCCTAGGACTAAGGTCATTTTATAAATATACAGTGAGTCACAAAGAAGAATTGTCAGCGATTTTGTTTGAAAAAGGGCCGGAAGCGCTTCGCGCTCAGCTTTGTATTATTGGTGAAAAATATGACAACCTTTGGGAAGCTGTTATGGATTTGATTTTGAACGAATTTACCAAGAAGAAATTTGAAGAGCGCACGCTTTCTCACCAGGAGAAATTTGCGAAATTGATGCCGAAATTGCAGAAATATATTAGAGGGATTTTATAAGACTTGAGATGCGCTTCTATTTTGCCATCCAGCAATAAATATTTGATGGATGTCCTCCTTTTTTGCTTGGATTTGGCATGTTGCCTACAATTATTTTAAATGGACAATCGAGCTCTTCAAGCCTTTTAATTAATCTGTTTATGAGCGTTCGGTTATTGGCAAGTAATTCGTCCATTCTTTCATTGTGTGACGGGATTGAGGTGCCATAGTTTGAAGCTAAAAATGTAGCTAAACCTTCCAGGCTTGATCCTCTTTTATCGAGTTTGTTTGTTTTTATCCATTCAAGAGATTCTCTTATTGCGGCTTTTATTTCATCGTTTTTGCCGTCATCATTTCTTTTGTCATCGTTTCCGCCGTTTCCATCATCTCCGCTGCCACCTTCATCGTCTTTTTCATCCCCGTTGTCGTCTTGCGTCGCGGCAGTTCCGTCTTTTAACGTTAAGCGATAAGTTGCAATAGCTTTGCCTTCGGTGTTTCTTGCGCCAGAACGATTCCTTTCTATTGTGTAAGGACTTGATTTAAAGCCTTTTGATAATGTGAAGTTGCTTATCATTGCTGCGGTGCCGGTTATTTGTTTAAATCCAACTTTTTTAAAATATTCTTCTATTTGTTCCGAATTTACCTCTTTATTAAAATTCTCAGCAAGATACATGCCTAACCAATAATTGTTGCCTTTATCTTTTCCGAACGTTTCTTCCACCCATTCGATTGCTTGTTGATGCTTGCGTTCATACGATCCTCGAGGTTCTTCCGTGACCACTTTGACTGCTTTTTGTTTTTTAGTGGTGAATATTCCATATGTTGATATAGCTCTTCCTCCTCCTTTTGGATTTGGTGCTAAGCCGGATTCTAATGTAAATGGAGCGGGGTGTTGTTCGTATAGCATTTTTGCGTCGTAATGAATGCTTGGTATTTTGCTAGTGAAAGATGGATGTTTTTGTCTCATCAAAGTTTCTACTTCGGCGCAGGTAAGCATCTCGTTGGCGTTTTCCAGTAATACCGTGAAAAACGCCCATATTACCGTGTTTTTACGTAGGTTTTCTATTGTCCATTCTTTAGCGCTATCCAATGGAGAGACATCTTCTTGTTTTAATCCTGCGGCTGGAGCTGGAGCCGCTATGGTTGCGGGAGAGTTTTTCACGTTAGCTAGTAACGTCATTGCTCTATCCACTTCTGCTTTTACAGCTTCCAGTAATCCGAACAAATCCCTTGTTGTTTGTGCCAATATTTCAGGAAGAGTTTGTACGCTTTCCGCATCCATGCTTAATCTTAATCCTTGCAACATTCTTTGTAAGCTGGCTAAATCGCCATCTCCTTCTTGTTGTGAAAGTTTTCCGCTTGCAAGCAATATTTTTGCAGTATCGTTATATGCTTTTGCGAATTCGGTTTTTAAGATGTCAGTTGTTTCCGAATTTGCTTCCGATTCACTTATTTCCTCCCCTTTAGTTATTTTTTTAAGAAAACCGGCTTTTGTTGTTATTTCAGCCTTTTTTTGATCAATGAAAAGTTGCAACTTTGTGAATTCCGCGCCGTTTCCTCTTATTTGATTTTTTTTTGCGTTTTGAATAAGTGCATCCATTTCTTGTTCAGCGTCTCTTGCTTTCATGCGTCCGTCGTGCAATTTTTGTCTTATTTCTATTAATTGTGGTTTATTTTTTTGTAAGAACAAGTCTAAAAAATCCGAATCTTCCGCCGTAAATGGTCCGATTTTGCCAATGCTTTTTATGTATGCGCAAGAAAGTAGTTCGCTAATTGCGTCCATCATGTCGTGCCTTAAAATGCGTGAAATTACGATTTGGTCAATTGATCTTAATGTTGGTAACCTTTCTACTGCTTGTGTCGCTTCCATAAAAATATTTATAGGATGTGGATTTTACCATATGCCAAAAGAAATTCAATAATTTTCTTTAGTCTTGATATAGGAATCTTTTCCCGCTTCCTCCGATGCTCGGCATTATTGTTTCGTTCATTTCCACAAACATTTCAAATAGAGTGTTTATGTTTACGCTTGGGAATTTTTGAGCGAATCGTTCTCGCACTTTATCTGTTAATTTTTGTTTGATTTGTCTTATTCTTTCTCTCGTTACTCCGACTTCCGCTCCAATATCTTCAAGAGTTGCTCCATCTTTGCTTGAGTTTGATTTTTTAACGCCAAAGTATCTTGTTAAGATATATATTGCTCTGTCTAATTCAGCTTTTGATCTGAACATTTTTGATCCTTCCGCTATTTCCATTATTCCGTTAATCAGAGCTCCTTGCATTTCTTCTCTTTCAAGATTTGCATATCCTTGATCGTGTTCTCCAATCATGTCTCCGAGCGTTGTATCATTACTTTCTCCGACCGGCGTGTCGATTGAGACTTTGTGCGTTAGTGCGGCCTTTGCTTTTTCCACTTTCTTTGCTGATAGTTTTATGCCTCTTTTTTCTTCAATGAAGTCTACGAGTTCTTCTGTTGTTGGCTCTGTGCCATTCAAAATTTGAAACATTTTTGTATATTTTCTAACCATCTCCATGAGATCTACTTGGTGTATTGGATAGCGTATCATTGCTCCATCGGTATCTAATGATCTTGTTATTGATTGGCGAACCCACCATGTGGCGTATGTTGAAAATTTGTAACCTCTTGTTGGGTCGAATTTTTCAACAGCTCGCATGAGTCCAATGTTGCCTTCTTGTATTAAATCTAAGAATGGCAATTCTCTGCCAGATCTTCCCCCGATATATTTTTTAGCAATGCTTACGACAAGTCTAAGGTTTGCTTTTATCATTACTTCTCTTGCCGCTTTTCCCGCTATTACCATTTGTTGTTTTTCTGCGTTTTCACCCGGACCTCCTTCTCTTTCTATTTGGAGCCAAGCTTGTATTTTTAGCCCAAGCTCTACTTCTTCTGCGCGGCTTAATAACTTAAATTTACTCATTTTTCTTAAGTATATTGATACGGGATCGTTTTTTGCTGTTTCTATTTTTTCTTTTTTCTCTGCGCTTTCTTCTTTTTCTTCTTCTTCGGGATCTGGAGTTGATTTTGCCGCTGCTTCGGCTGCTGTTTCTTCTGCATCTTCGTCGCCCTTTGCAGGTTCTTCATTTATTTTTATGCCTTCGAGATTTAATATTGTATTTTTGCGGATTCCATATGCGCCATTTTTTTCGTATATTGTAAACTTTAGGCCATTTGTTGTTGCAATCAATCTATCTAGGGCTTTTTTGATCACATTTTGTTTGCTTTTTTTTGGCCCTTTTTGCTTTGCTGCTATTTCTGATGTGAGCTTGAATCCGGGCATATCCTTTATTTTATCCGGTGGATTTTTTATTATTCTTTCTATATCTTCGATTGTTAATCTTCTTGGTCTTTGGTGTCTCATTATATGCAAAATTAGATAGGTCAGGGTTGTGTAATGCGTTATTTCATCTATCCATTCTGAGAATGTTTTGGGATCTATTCTGTTTGCGCTTTCCGCGTTGTCGCCGTTTTCTATTGATTTTAATACTTTTAATATTAATTCTTTTGCAATTCTACGTAGTCCATCAAGCGGAGTTTTGTTTGTAAGTATTTCCGTTGGTTTTTGGTCAAATATGGCCATAGCACGCTCTACGACGTGTTTTTTTGAATTATCGTCTATTCCCAATATCATTTCGCCAATAACTGCTTGTAAACGCTGTCTTACTTCATCTGTTTTAGCAGATATTTGTGGCGTTGCGCCTTCATTTGTTGTCGTTGATGCTTCGTCATTTTCCGGTTGTACGACCCGAGTTTCCATAAAAATATTTATAGGAGGGGATTCTACCTGATAATTGTATAAAATTCAATGAAAGGATTTTGATTGTGCGCAACGCGGTCCGCCTCTCTTCAACGCTATTTGCAATAGGGTTTTGCTGGTCTCATTCAAAAATAAGCCTCACGTTTGTTCGTCTAATTTTTGACTCGACCTCCTGCGTTCCACGTACGCTAAATTCGCGTCCGCTTCACTTCGGACCGCAAAACTCGCTACTATTTGGTGCACCCGGCGGGATTTGAACCTGCGACACCTAGTTTCGAAGACTAGTGCTCTATCCAGCTGAGCTACGGGTGCATAATGTTAATATACAATATTAAAGTTCAAAGCTCAAAAGTCAAAACTCAAAACTGACTTCAAAATTGAGCTCCGTTTACATTATTGGTTTGCCAAACATAATAAGTTCTCCATCATTTTGTTTAAATAATGCACTTACACTTGCTTCTCCCGTGTTTTCTACTAACATTGCAGCTATTCGGGGTTTTGCTCGTTCAATTATGTCTCTCGTCATTTGCCTTACTCTTTCTCGCGATAAGCCAAATTCGTCACCAATGTCTTGCAGCGTTCCATCTTCTGCCCCATTTGATCGCGCGCTATTTCTTAGAACGTCGTATCTTCTTAGAAGAATATATTCATTCCTGTCTTTTATTGCTTTTCCGGTTTTGCTATTCGCTATTACTTCTTTTAAGATTGTTGTTATTTTTTCCATTACAGGCGCTAGTGATCTTGTTTCTATTTCGTCAAATCCCGTATCGTTTTGCCCCATTGAATCAGCAAAAGTTTGATTTTTTTGGTCGTTTGATCCTTTGATTTCATCTTCGAGTCTTATTTCCGGCCTAAAATGTCCAAATGCTATTTCTATTGATAATGTGTTTTTTTTAGGGAAACGCGCTTTGCATTCAGCATGAGTCGGTTCTCTTCCGTTTTTTTCTTTAAATTCTTCTATGTATCTTTTAATTTTCATTATTGCTTTGCCATATGCTGATGGTAATCTCACATTCCCTCTTTGCTTCCTTATTTCGTCTGTAATTATTGCTCTTATCCACCATACTGCATATGAAATAAAGCGATATCCTCTTTCGTGTTCAAATTTTTTTGCAGCCATTATCATCCCTATATTTCCGGCTTGTATTACGTCCATTAATGGAAGGCCTTGGTCTTTATACTGAAATGCAATTTTAATTACGAATCTTAAGTTTGCATTTACGATTTGTTTTCTTGCATTTTCATCTCCTGCGTCGGCTTTTTTTGCAAGCTCTGCCTCTTCTTCACGTGTTAATGTTTTATATCGACAAACGTCTCTCATATATCGTTCAAGCTCACTTGATTTTTGTCCTTTTACCAAATTGTAAATACTTCTTTCATCGGATTCCCCTTGTTTTGGGTTTAAGCAATGCGCGCTTTCAGATGCGGTTATTTCAGCCATTCCGTCGTCTCCATTAACAATGCAATCTTCTACTGCTTCATCTATATCATCATCGTCATCATCTTCTGTTTCGTTTTCATTTTTCTGCGGTTTTTGTTGAAATATTGCATATTTTTCATCTTCTTTTTTCAAGATAAATCTCCATTCTTGGTTTCTAATTTTAGAAATACGGTCTAAGGCTGCTTTTATTTTTTCAATGCTAATTTGTTTATGTGTGCTTGCTTGAAATAGCGTATACGCCTCCATTTCCATTATTTCCTTTGTTGGACGTTGTAATCCTTTGTGTAATTCTTCGGCGCTTACATATTCTCTTTCATGTTTCTTTTTTAACATCATTAAAATGATATATGTTAATGACGTGTAATGAGTTACTTCTTCTGTCCATTTGTAGTATCCCGGCATTGATGATAACAGTTGACCTATTCCAATTTTTTCAAGTGGTTTTGTTGAATCTTCTGCCGAAAGTACTATAGATAGTAGAATTTTGACTATAATTCTTATGTCTTTTATGGTTCCTGTCCGATCATTAATTTCTATTTCGTCCGGTAGTTTTGGTATTTTTGCTTCTCCATTTAGGTGAAATCGTAAAAGCGCTGCTACATGTTCGGCTTTTTCATTTGGACGCTTGTCTTTTTGCTTTCTTAGCTCTTCTAAAGCTGCGTTTCGAACGGCTTTTTCAATACGATCAATCCTGGATGGCAATACGATAAGATTAAGTTTACGATAAGGATCTGTTAAATCTTCGAGTTCTATTCGATTTAATGCCATTAAAAATGTTTATTGGAAATGAATTTTATCAGAAATCGGAAAAAATTCAATAAATCAAATAAAGCTTTTGTTTAAAACGATAGACGATAGCGGCATTTATATTTCGTAGTCTATGACGCTTGTAGCGGAACTGCCAGTTTGTTCTCTGGCGCCTTTTAGCGTTTGCGCTTCTTGAGCCTCAGCTTGTCTTTGTTTTTCCGCTCTTTGCCCAAATAGTGTCCATTTTTCTTGGATGCCTGGGTCTTTAAATTTTTGACCATTACTAACAACGTCACGTGTTGTTTCGCTTATATATCCTGCTTGCGTAAGCGCGTCGTGGTTTTTCTTTGTTGAGCGAGCTATGCATATTTGGCCTTTTTCATTGATATATGTGATTACGCCATTGTTGTCTTGAAAAAGACCTATTTTCTCAGCTCTTTCCCATATATCCGCAGGGCTGTCTGCTGATGGTGCTTTTAGCATTGCTTTATCGTGTTCATTTGGGCCTAAAGTCTCTAAGCCATCTGCGATGATATAGTCTTCAATTGCTGTTGGATGAATTTGTCTTAATTCTGCACATTTTGCGAATATAAAATCTCTTCCTGCGGGTGTTGCCATTATAATTTTTCGTTGAGCTAATTCGTCGCTTACAGTAGTTTTAAATTCATGTCCTATTCTTGGCGTGTTCATGGTGCTTGGTTTGTTATGTATATAAATATATTATAACATATTCTATATTATATCGCAAATCCTGTTAAGGTTGAATATTTAGCGTTTTATCTATAAAATCATTATTGCATTTCGAAATATATTTGGTGACGTACCCAAGTGGCCTAAGGGGGCAGTTTGCAAAACTGTTATTCGTGGGTTCGAATCCCACCGTCACCTCCAAATATATGAGCAAAAACCTTGTCGGTTTTTTCTCATTACTCTTTTTCCCTTCAAGGTGTTTTTCTTCTGCATTCATTTACGCTCTGCTCTCTTATTTCGAGAGCAGGCTTCGCTCGCAAGCTCGCTCGTACGCTATTCATTCCGAAGAAAAACCTTTAATTATAAGTTTGTTTTTATGGATTTAAAAAGGGCACCTTTTTCAGATGCCCTTTATTTTATTACGTTGTGAGCGCGGTTTTTATTTTGCCGCTTTTTTATTCAATGCCCATTTTGTCCAGTATACAACGACCGGTGTTGCAATGAATATGGATGAATATGTTCCGATGATGATACCAATGTCGAGAGTTAAGATGAAGTAGAAGATTGATGAGCTTCCGAATATAAGCATTGCTGTGAGCGTCAAAACAGCCGTAAGAGATGTGTTTATGGACCTGCTTAGTGTTTGTGTCATTGATATGTCTGCGATTGTTTCAATGTCTTCTTTTTCGTCAATTCTTAAGTGTTCACGCAACCTATCGAAAACGACGATTGTATCGTGAACAGAGAAGCCGAGGATTGTAAGAAGAGCTGTGATGAACAAGATGTCGATTTCAAAGTTTGTGAAATAGCCGATTATTACAAATACGCCGATTGTAATCCATATATCGTGCACAAGGGCTATGATTGCGGCGATGCCAAATCTCCACGGATTGACGTGTTTTGGTATTTTTCTGAATGTGAATGCGAGATAAAGCATGATCATCAAACATGTTGCGACAACTGCCCAAATGGCTTTGTTTTGCATGGATCCTCCGACTACCGCTCCGATTGTCGTGAATCTTAATTCTTCCATGTTTTTATCAAGCTTTGTTTTAAGTTCTGTTACGATTTTGTCATGCGTTTCGTTGCTGATGTATTTTGTTTTGACGATGAATCCGTCTTCTCCGGAAGAAATGATTTGTGCGTTTTCAAGATCAAGTTTTTCTTCTGTTGATGAAAGTTCCGTCGATTGAGTTGTTTTATCTGCGATAGGGGAGATGGCCGGTGTTTTTGTTGCTATTGGTACCGCTTTGTTTAATTCTGTGCCAATTTCTGTTAAAGCTGTTTTAAGTGTTTCTGTTGTTACGACCTTATCTTTATTTACGAATTTGAATTCCATAAGCGTCCCGCCTGTGAAATCCAGTCCCGGTTTGAATCCGAATATCAAAGTGGCGATAACTCCAAGTGTAATCATTGTTGCAGATGCTCCCAAGAAGATTTTTGACCTGGACATGAATTTGATTATTGGTCTTTCTTTCGCGCCTTGCTTTACACCAAATAGCCATAAATTTTGGCCGTATTTTGTGCCTATGAACGCTTTTAATAATGTTTTTGTGATTGTGATTGCTGTGAACATGGAAACGATAATACCTGCAGCCAAGTTGAATGCGAATCCTTTTACGATTGAGCTTCCAAGATAGAACAAGATTGCGCATGTTAGAAGAGAGGAGTAGTTGGAATCACGGATTGAGCTCCATGCTCTGTCAAAACCTGCGTCAACCGCAGCAGCAAGCGTTTTTCCTGATCTTAGTTCTTCCTTCATTCTTTCAAATATGAGGATGTTTGCATCAACTGCCATACCGATTGAAAGGATGACACCGGCTACGCCGGCGAGCGTTAAGGTTACAGGCGTTCTGAGCAAGAATGCGACAAAAAACAATAAGAAACATGCCAGCAAGAAGCTTAAGATTTTTTCAAGAGCCGGTTCATTGGCTTTAAGCAATTTATATGTAACTGCGACAAATATAATTGCTGAAAACAAGAATGCGATAATTAAATTTATTTCACTTTTGATTAAGAAGATGAGAATTAATGAATAAAGTGAAAGTGCACCGACTGCGAGTAAGCCCGGAAGTCTATAATAAACAATCATGAAAATTGCGACTATTAAAAGTCCAAGCAAACCTGCTTTGACACTTTTTGTAAGAGCTTCTTGACCGATTGTTGAGCCAATTGTGTGCTGTCCAACAAGAAGAACAGGAGCAGGTATTGCGCCTGTGTTAAGATCACGAGCAAGATTATTTGCATCTTCAACCGTGAATCTTCCGGAAATTTGTGCTGAGCCACCGGAAATTTTATTTTTTACGGTTGGTGATGAAATGAATTCGCCACCAACAAAGATTGCGAGTGGTTTTTCAACATTTCTGCCTGTGATTTCTTCAAACAATTTTGCGCCTTCCGCGTTGAATTGAATTGAAACGTATGGTTGATATAATTGATCAAAATTAACGTCTGCGTGTGTGAATTGTGAGCCATCTAAGCCTGTTGTTCTCCACATATCCGCTGCCGTTGAAAAGAATACTTTTTCAAGTTTTACTTGTCTTTCTTTTACGTCTGTTTCAATTTTTGTAGCTTTGATAATGTGATATCCAAACTCTGAGCTTGTGATTTCTGAAATGTCGCCTTCGGCTTTGAGCGCGAGGGAAGCGTCTTTGAATACTTGAACATATTGTGCGCTCTTATTTACAGGGCTTGGAAGCACTCCGCCTTGATTTTTTGAACCCGGATCGTCTGAATATGTTTTTGCGAGCGTGCTGAAATCTTCGCCTGCTTTTATTTTTGCAAGCACTTCTTTTGCGGCTTGAAATGCATCCGTTTGGGTGCGTGTTACTTTTTCATCCGCTTTTTGCGCACCTTTGTATGATAACAAGATGTGGCTTACATAAGCCTGTTTATCAAACCTAACAGTTTCTTGTTCATCGACTAATTTAATGGCATAAACGCCCTCTTTTTTGCTTAATTGTCCGGATTGATTAACCGCATATTCGTCGTCTGAAGCATCAACTAATTTTTTGTAGATATCGCCTTTTTTCATATCTTTAAGTACGGTTGCGATATTTTTTGGTTGGTCGTTTGCAAATGAGAATTCCGGATCAAGTTCATATTTAACTTTGCCAATATTGTTCTGCTCTTCTTCTTTGCCGGCTAATGTTATGTCGTTTTTCTTTAAAATATTTTTAAGTACGTTTTGTGCGTATTCTTTCATTCGTTCGACTTCTTGAGGATCTGCTTTTTCTTTTTGTTCTTTGAATTCAAGTTGAATTGTTTTTCCAACAACTTTCTTGGCTTCTTCGAGATCTTTAATACCTGCGAGTTCAACGATGATGTGTTGTTCGTCGCCGACATTAGATGTATATATGCTTGGCTCTGAAACTCCAAGGCCGTTTACGCGTTTTGTAATAACCTGAAGAACTCCGTCGACAATCGCGGCTTGATCTTTTGCAGGTACTTTTCGAAGATCAACTTTATAATCGAGTTGAGATCCGCCTTGAAGGTCTAGCCCAAGGTGAATCTTATCTTTTGTTATGGAATCCGGAAGGTGTAGTGCTTTTTGAACGCTCGCGGGAGCATTATATAGCCCCAAAAATACTGCAAATAAAATAATAATTGCGATTTGCCATACGGTTCTTTTCATATAGATTTTGTTAAATTTATTTATTTGATGCGAGTTTTTTATCCAGTTTTTCATCATTTCCTTTACCTTTTCTTCCGTAATCATCTTCGATTTTAACAACATCATCAAGTTCCGGAGTTGATACCTCGAATATCTCCAAATCGCTTAAGGCCTGGATGCGGTGAATAGTATAAGGAAGAATATCTATTTTGTCACCAGTTTTTAAAATTCTTGTTGTCAGTTTGTTTTTTTTGTTGCCAAAGGTTAATTTAGCGCTTCCTTTATATATATATTGGGTTTCTGTCTTTTTTTCGTGATATTGAAGGGAAAATCTGTGCCCTTTTTTTAAATGTAGGATTTTGCCCGCGTATTTTTCGTTATGCGCGAACCAGATTTCTTTTCCCCAAGGCTTTAATTTTATTTGAACTTTCATTTTTATAATTTTATATCGATTTTGGGCTGATTTTTTTAATTTTTTCTACGATTTCTTTGAGTCTGCCACTTTGCGATTTATCGCATACCAAAAGCGCATCCGGCGTATCGATGATAACAATGTTTTTAAGTCCGATTGTTGTGATTATTTTTTTGCCTTCTCCATATATAAGCGAATTTTCAGTGTCAATTTCTGCGTATGTTCCTTTTGTTACATTTTGGCCGTTTTTGTTTAGTTCATCATAAATTGCTTCCCATGTTCCAATGTCGTTCCAGCCAAGTTCTGCAGGAATAATTCGAACGCGCGAAGGATCGATTTTTTCCATTACACCATAGTCGATTGAGATTTTTTCACATTTTTCATAATCTTTTTCGAGCAAATCATATGTTTTTGGCATATGTTTTTTGATTTCCTGAAGTATTACAGATGCTTTCCAAACGTAGATTCCCGTATTCCAAAGGTATTTATAAGATGCGACATATTCTTCCGCAGTTTTTTTATTTGGTTTTTCCGTGAATTTTTCAAATTCATATATTTCAGCTCCATTAACGATTTTTAGCATTTTGCCGATTTTGACATAGCCTAGTGCCGTACTTGGATATTTAGCTTTAACTTCAACGATATTGAGAGTGTTTTCTTCACGTGCGAGTTTTTCGGCAACATGCAATTTTTCGATGAATTCTTTTTTATTCTTTATTAAATGGTCGGCGTAAATGATCGCCATAACTTCGCCCGGATATGTTTTTTCCACGCGTTTTGCTGCAAGTCCAATACAAGCCGCCGTATCACGCAAAGCGGGTTCAATAATTATCTGATTTTTTGGAATTTTCTTTTTAAGTGCGGTTTTTGTTACTTCACTTGCATAAGCCTTGCTTGTAGCTATAAAAATATCTTTTGGTTTTAAAAAATCCAAACGGTCGAGCGTATCTTCAAGAAGAGTTTGGTTTGTGATTAGTTTTTGAAATTGTTTTGGCTTGTTTTCGCGAGATAAAGGCCAAAGCCTTGTTCCGCCACCGCCTGCTAAAATGACTGCTTTCATAATAGAAATTTACTGAAAGGATTTTAGCATGAAAGCCGTGTTGGCGCCAATTTGGATTTAAACAATCAAGCTTTTCCCTGTCATCTCTTTTGGCTGTTTGATTTTAAGTAATTTCAAAACCGTTGGAGCAATATCTTTTAGTCCTCCGTCACTACGAAGTTTTGGGTTTTTTATTTTATCTGATATGACAAGAAATATTGTTGGATTTGTTGTGTGAGAAGGACAAGGATCGCCGTTTGGATAAAGCATTTGTTCCGCATTGCCATGATCGCCGGTGATTAAAATGTCATAACCGAGTTTTTGCGCGGTTGGAACGATTTGCTTTAGGCATGTATCAAGCGTTTCTACTGCTTTTTTTGCGGCTTTAAAGTCTCCGGAATGACCGACCAAGTCGCAGTTTGCAAAGTTTAAAAGTATAAAGCCGTAATTATTGTTTTTCATTTCGGAAATAAGTTTTTTTGTTACTTCAGGGGCGCTCATTTCCGGTTTATCCGCATAAGAAGGGCATTTTGGCGAATGAATCAAGGTCCATTTTTCGTATGGGAATTGCGTTTTTATTTGGCTGTTAAAGAAATATGTCACATGAGCGTATTTTTCAGTTTCCGCGATTCTGAGTTGTGGAATTTTGTTTTTAACAAGCACTTCGTTGAGATTATTTTTGACGATTGGAGCAGGGAACATAACAGGTGCGCGATTTGAATATGGACCAAAACATACAAATTCCGGATTTACTCTTTTTGTTGGTTTAAAGTCCTTAAATGCACGTTTTATAAACGCTTTTGCGATTTGTCTTGCGCGATCTGTGCGGTAATTAAAGAAAATAACACTATCTTCGTTTTTAATGAGTCCGTTTTTATCGATAAGCATTGGGCCGATGTAATAATCGGTTTCCGCGCCCAGTTTTTCCGCTTTATCAATTGCTTTCATTGGATTTGGCTCAAATGTGCCTTTTCCGCTTACATAAAGGTTGTGCGCAATTTTTGTGCGATCCCAGTTTGTGTCTCTGTCCATTGCATAATATCTGCCGATAATTGTTGCGATTTTGCCAATTCCATATTCTTTGATTTTCTTTTGAATCATTTCTATGTATTTTTTTGCGGAATGTTCCGGGACGTCGCGACCATCTGTGATTGCGTGAATATAAACTTTTTTAAGTCCACGCATTTTTGCGAACTTTAAAAGCGCAAAAAGATGGCGTATATCACTATGAACGCCTTGATCTGAAATCATTCCAAGAATATGGAACGCGGAATTGTTTATTTCACAGTTTTTTGCGGCTTCACGTAAAAATTTATCTTTGAAAAACTCGCCTGATTTTATTGATTGATTTATTTCTTCAAGAGTTTGCCAGACAATTCTTCCCGCACCGATTGTGAAGTGTCCAACCTCGCTTCCTCCTTGTGTGTGAGGCGGTTCGCCAACGTCTTCGCTGTCTGTTTTAACAAGCGTATGTTTGTATTTTTTGCGAAGCTCTTTCATGAAAGGCGTATTTGCGCGCGTAATTGCGTTTCCGGGATAATCTTTTCCTTCGCCATAGCCATCCATAATAATCAGCATGACTTTATTTTTAGTAGGCATAATTGAAATAAGTTGAAATTAAAAAGTTTCCAAAAAATATTGCGGTAAGCGCTCCTGTAACTAAAAATGGTCCAAATGGAATTGCAGTTTTTAATCCCGCTTTTCCAAAAGACATCATCAAAATGCTTATAATTGATCCGATTGCATATGCTATAAATACCGCTGCGATAAAAAGTTGCCATCCAAGGACTAAAGCCATCATAAAGCCAAGAATTGAATCTCCAAGCCCAATCCATTTTCCTTTTGAAAGGATTCTTTGGCCTTCAAAAATCAAGAATGCAAAAACAACCGCATAAACCATGTCTTTTATTGATGGAGTAGGGAAGTTAATTTGTATGTGCGTTATTTGGTTTGCTACGCCTGCTAAAATTGCGAGAACTATGCCTGTATACGTAAACATGTCCGGAATTTCCTTGTACAATAAATCATAGAAAAATATTCCGATTAAAAGTGCACAGATTATTGCGCCGTAAATATAAAAAATTGCGTTATTTAAGCTGAAAGTCAATGCGTGTGTTCCGAATGATAAAAACGGTAATTGAAAATAAAGCATTGCGAAAATCACGCCCGTTAAGAGTTCTATCAAAACGTAATGAGGTGAGATTCTTTTTTTACAATTACGGCATCTTCCAAGCGTGAATACAAAGCTTAAGATTGGGATTAAATCGAGTGCCGCAAGTGTTTTTCCGCATTTTGGACAGAATGATCTGCCAAGCATAATTCCTTTTTTATTTTTTTTGTGTCTGTAAATCAGTACGCTTAAAAAACTTCCTAAACTTGCTCCCAGATAGAAGGTGATTATTGAGAGGAATATATCCATTTTATTTTTTAACGATTAAATGAATTGGCCTGATAAGTTTTCTTTTCAAGTTTATTATACTTTTCCGCGGCCGTAGTTGCTATAGAAGTTGTTTTTTTATCTAAAGTGAATGCTTTTTTATAGTAATCTTTTGCGGTTAATGGATATTCCATTTTTTCATAAAGTTGTCCCAGATTTAAATATACCGCTGACATGGAAGGCGCTATTGCAAGCGCTTTATCAAGGTTTTGTTTTGCGGATTTATAGTCTTTGTTTGCGATGTTTGCCCATCCAAGAAGGTTATATGCCATGGCGCTATTTGGATGTGCTTTTAATGCGAGCTTTGCGAGCTCTAATGCGGCTTTTGGATTATTTAATTTTTCAATATAAATCCAAATTGGTCGAACAAAATAGTCTACATTTCCGCTATTTATTCCGAGAACCGTTTCATATGCTTTTGCGGATTTTTCATAATCTTTTTTTAAGAAATAAAGTTCGGCGAGTTTTTGATGAGCTTGAATTTTTGGCTCAAATCCTTTTTGAAGTGCTGCTTCAAGGTGCACGATTGCATTATCGATTTTATTTTCTGCGAAATAAGAAAGTCCTAAGAAAAATAAAGTTTCTGCTTTTGCCGGATCGAGCTTTTTGGCTTCTTCAAGCGCTTGCGATGCTTCGCTTGGTTTGTTGCCATTCAAATATGCATATCCGAGCAAAATCCATGCGTCTCTATAATCTTTTTTACTTTTTATAACGTCAGAAAGAAGCTGTGTTGCCATCGTGTTTTCTTCTGCATTTATTAATGCTTTTGCGATAAGTGTTTTTAAATGTGATATTTGTCCGCCTTCAAATTTTGAGAATTCCGTGAATGCGTTTAAGAAAGCTTGAGCTTTGCTTTTAAGTCTTGTGTCTGTATTTATTGTTGCGAGAAGTGTTTTTCCCTTTTCATATTCTCCAAGATAAATTGCGATTATTCCTTTGTAATAAGAGATAATTTCTTCTTTTGGGTCGAGTTGTTCAAATGATTTGCTTGCTTCGCCGATATTGCCTTCCATTAAATATGCGCGACCTATATTTAGCTTTGCTTCAAAATCGTTTGAACCCATATTTAAAACTTCTTCGAATGATTCGCGCGCTTTTGTTGGATCTTTTTGCGTTAAATAAATTGCTCCAATTTTCATAACAGGGTCAATTGAGCCCGGCATTGTGTTTGCCGCTTTTCTGTATGAGTTTATTGCAAAAGCAAAACGTCCTTTTAAGCTTAGAGCGTCGCCTTCTTTCATTAAAGAATTGTAACTTTCATAAACGCTTTTTGACGTGTTTACCGGTATGGTTTGAATTGGCTTTGCGCTTTGTGGTTGCGCTACTCTAAATGTTTGAATTTGTATACCTGCGTCATTATCGCGAAATGGCGGGATTTTAAAAATATATGCAAGATTAAGCCCAAATCCAACGATTAGTATTGCCGGCAATATCCATTTTTTACTGTTCTTTAACATTTTATTTTTGTTAGTTTTAGCGAATTTGCGAGCGAGAATGCGGCCGCGATTGCGTCTGCCGCATCGTCAGGTTTTGGTGGGTTTTTTAATCCAAAAATAATTTGAATCATTTTTTGCACATTTTCTTTTCCGGCTTTTCCGTATCCACAAGTATTTGATTTGATTTGCTGTGGAGTGTATTCGGTTATTTCTATTCCTTTTGAGTGTAGTATTTCTAAAATAACGCCGCGTGCATGTGCGACTGAAATTGCAGTTTTAACATTTTTTGTAAAGAAAAGCCTTTCTATTGCGGCTTTTTTTGGTTTCCAGAGTTTTATGATTTTTGTGAGATCCATTGCGATTTCTGATAATTTTAGTTCAAGAGGGGAGTTTGGTTTTGTTCTTATGCATCCATAATCGAGCAGTTTGCAGGTTTGCTTTGATGTCTCTATTATGCCGAATCCAACAATCGTTGTGCCCGGATCTATGCCGATTATTATCATTTTAAATAAAAATTGTATTTATTAGTTTTTCATCTTTGCTTGCATTTATTACTATAACAATTTTATTTCCTTTTTGAACGAGATTTTTCTTAATAAGAATGTTTCTCACTTCCTGCGTTGCGTTTTTCAAGTCTATTTTATGTTGAATTATTGGATTTATGCCCCAAACAAGCGCGAGTTGATTCTTTGTTTTTTCGTCTTCCGTGATTGCGATTATTGGGATGTATATGCGGTGTCTTGAGATTTGCTGAGCCGTGAATCCGCTCAAAGTCACTGCGACTATTGCGTTTGCATTTATATCTATTGCTAACTTTGAAGCGTTTAAAGCTGTTGCGTTTGAAACCGGGAGATTCAGATTTTTTTGAGTTGGAAGTAAGTCGTGATCTTTTTGAAGATTTTTTTCAACGACACTTGCGACGCGTGAAAGCGTTTTTACCGCATCCACGGGATATTTTCCAACAGCAGTTTCGTTTGAAAGCATCATTGCATCTGTGTGATCAAAGACAGCATTTGCGGCATCGGAGATCTCGGCACGTGTTGGTGTTGCGTTTTCAACCATGGATTGAAGAATTTGCGTTGCGGTAATAACCGGTTTTCCGTATAAATTTGCAAGGTGAATTATGCGTTTTTGTGTCAAAGGAACTGTTTCCGCCGGCATTTCAACGCCAAGATCGCCACGTGCGACCATAACTCCATCTGCGACTTTCATTATGTTTTTAAGATTTCGGACAGCTTCAGGTCTTTCAATCTTTGCGATAACTTTTGCTTTGCTGTGATGCTTTGCTATGATTTTTTTAAGCCTGATTATGTCATTTGCGCATTTAACAAATGAAAGAGCAATATAGTCCACGTCGTTTTTTATGCCGAAAATCGCATCTTTTTTATCTTTTGCAGTGATTGGATCTGCGCTGATTGTGACGCCCGGAACATTTATTCCTTTGTGGGTTTTTACGATTCCGCCTTTCAAGACTTTGCAGTAAATATTTTGGAATCTGTCATAAATGACTTCAAGCTCAATTGTTCCATCATCGATAAGGATTGTATCGCCACGCTTTACCTCTTTTGGAAGTTTTTTATATTGGATTGGAAACGTTTTGCTATTTCCAATCATATTTTTTGTTGTGAGTGTAATTTTTGCGCCTTTTTTGATTGCGATGCCTTGCGCCGGCATTTCTCCGATTCTTATTTTTGGGCCTTGTAGATCTTGCATGATTGCGATTGGCACACCTGTTTCAAGCGAAACTTGTCTGATTTTTTGAATTAAATCTTTAAATTCCGAGTATTTTCCGTGTGAAAAGTTCAGCCTGACAACATTCATTCCCGCATGAACCATTTGCTTGAGTATATGCGCTGAACTTGAGGCAGGGCCAAGAGTTGCAATGATTTTTGTGTTTTTCTTTATCATTTTTGTTTTGTATATGAGGTTTTACGTCTAACTTGTTCCTTATATTTTAGCATAATTTTCGTGTTTTGGCTTGGAAATACCCTTGACGAAAGTAAAGGTTTAGGTGTTGCTTCGCAACGTTTTACTTCACAGTAACACTTTTTGCTAGATTTCTTGGCATGTCGGGGTTGTTTTTGCGCAGAAGCGCAAGTTTGTATGCCAAAATTTGGACAGGGATGATGTTTACGATAGGGGATAACGTTTGAACATCCGGAACGCGAATCCAATAATCAAAAACGTCTTCATTGGTTGGAGAAACGCCGATTATGTAGCCGCCGCGCGCTTTAACTTCCATCGCGTTGCTTAAAATCGCTTTTTTATTTTCGTCATTTGCGCATAAAACAATGCACGGTGTGTCTTTTTGAATAAGCGCGATTGGGCCGTGCTTGAGTTCGCCTCCTGCGAACCCTTCAGCGTGAATATATGAAACTTCTTGAAGTTTTATGGCTGATTCAAGCGCCATTGGATAGTTTGATCCGCGACCGATTATATACATGCTTTCAAAATTTTGTAATTTTTGTGCGAGTTTTGAGATGTGTTCTTCGTAACGAGGATTTAACATGTCGTTTATTTTTCCTGCAGTTTCAAGAAGCAGTGTTTTTCCATCATTTAATCTTTCAGCGCACGCATATGCGAGAAGCGTGATTACGGCAATTTGTGCTGTTGTGACCTTTGTTGATGCCACAGCCTTTTCCGGGCCGCATTTTGTTGGAACTATCATGTTGGACATTTGTGCCATGGATGAAGTTTCAACGTTAACGATTGATAAAACTTTTGCTTTTTTTTCTTTCGCGATTTCAATTGCTTCAAGCGTGTCTGCGGTTTCGCCGCTTTGAGAAACGCCGACTATGAGCGTTTTATTTGTTATGAAGTGATGATGCGCCGGAAATTCCGAACCAAATGTTGAATTTATGTGTTTGTGTGCGATTTCGGAAAATATATATTCACCGGTTAAGCAAACTTTTCCGGCTGTTCCACAGCCAATAAAATACGTTCCAATCGCCTTGTTTATCATTTCTGCTGCGCGTTTGATGATTTTATCGTCTTGATTTAAAACGCGATATAAAGTTTCTTTTTGCTCCATGATTTCTTTTATCATGAAGTGCGAATATTCGCCTTTTTCCGCGCTTTCCGGATTCCAAGTGATTTCAACTATGCGTTTTTCAATTTCTTTTTTATTTGTGAGTTCATAGAATTTGGCTTTTGCATCGCTTAAAACGACCATTTGGTTATTATCCAAATACATGACTTTATTGGTATATTTTAAGAATGCCGGAATGTCTGAAGCTATATAAAATTCTTTGTTTTTGCCGACGCCAACGATTAAAGGGGATCCGCGTCTTGCCGCAATAATTTTGTTTTCTTTTTTACAAATTACAACGATTGCATATCTTCCTTCAATTTTTAAAATTGCTTTTCTGACACTTTCTTCTAAGCCCTCTTTTTCAAGATTTTCCTGAATTAAATGCGCTATAACCTCTGTGTCGGTTTCGGATTTAAATTTGTGTCCGCGTTTTATAAGTTGTTTTTTAACTTCCAGGTAATTTTCAAAAATTCCGTTATGTATAAGAACAACTTCGTTGTCTTCTGTTGAATGTGGATGTGCATTTTCTCTTGTTACTCCTCCATGCGTTGCCCATCTTGAATGTCCAATTGCGATCTCAGTTTGTTCGCAAATTTCTTTTGGAAGGGAAGTGATATCACCTATTTTCCCGGTTCTTTTATAAATCGCGATGTTGTTATCGTTTTTACACGCGATTCCCCATGAATCATATCCACGATATTCAAGGCTTTTAAGTCCTTGCACGAGTATTTTACCCGCATTGGTTTTTGGTCCGTAGTAAGCGAAAATTCCGCACATATTATTTTGAGTAAATTAAACTTGAATGAGGATTGTGAAAAATGTGAGTTTCAAGAATCGCGTTTATGTTTCTTGGTTCATTTTTGAGAACCCAAAGTAGTCCCTTTTTAATTTCTGTAATGTTTTTTATTCCAAAGTGTTTTTTTAGTCCGGACATTGCATTTTTGCCCATGTAATTATTTCTTTCAAAAACAAAATATGCCATTTCAAAATTGTCTTGGAATTTTGATTCGATAAGTCCTTCATTTGCATCATATTCGTGCCAAATTCCGTTAATTTTGACATATGGTAATTCTTTATTTGTATTTATCAATTCGCCGGACTTAATAGCTTCAATAATCAATGATTTTTTGTCTGTTTTTCCTTCGGTTTTTATTCCGAAATATGAATATTTTTTGAGTTGAATTCCGATGAAGCCCATATCTTTTAACGCGTTTTCAATTGTGCGTTCTTCGTTGTCCGTGATTATTAATTCAACGAGCATTTCAATGTCATATTTTTCATCGTATTTTCCGATTTTTTCTTCTCTAAACTCGCCTTTATATTTCTTTTTTGCTGATACTGGAGCGGTTATTTTAAATTCGCCTGTTATATATTTTTTCATTGATGCGAACACCGGATCGCCATTAGTCGTTCTTTCCGGATGCGGCATTAAAGCCATGATATTTCCATCCGCGTTACAAACTCCCGCAAGGCTATGAATTGCATTATTTGGGTTTATTGGGAATTCATTTATGAATTTTCCATTTTCATCACAATATCTGAAAATCGTTTGTTCATTTTCAATAAGTGTTTTTAAAAGCGCTTTATCTTGCGTTATATATCTGCCTTCACCATGAGCAACAGGGCATTTTATTAATGTTTTTTTATCAAACATATTGAATGCGCATCTTCCTGTTGGCGCATCTGATTTTAAATAAATCCAATCATTATAAAACCCAATTCCAAGAATTTCATTGTTTTTAATTCTTTCGTTCCAAGCGAGTGCCATTTCAAGTTTTTTGCCTTCAAGTCCAGGTATTACGCCTGATTCAACGAGCATTTGCGCACCATTGCATATTCCAATTAATGGTTTCCCCTTTGAGGCTTCTTTTATAACTTGTGCGATGATTGGATCTTTTGAGGCAATAATTCCTGATCTTCCGCGGTCTTCATATGAAAATCCGCCAGGTAAAATGAATCCGTCGTATGATTTTAAATCAACATCTTCATTCCATCTTAAAATTTCGGCATTCATCCCTACTCTTTTGCAAGCTCTTGCGGCTTCAAGTTCGCAGTTTGTTCCGGGGAAGAGGATTATGGCTATTTTTGGTGTATTCATGTTATTTATTTGATTATCGCGCTTTCTAGATTTTTTGGCATGCGCGTTATATTTTTGTTATTTCCGTGACTATCTAAAATTATCATATCTTCGATTCTTACGCCAAAGAAATTTTCAATATAAATTCCGGGTTCAACCGTTATTATGCAGTTATTTGGGAATTTGTTTTTGTATTCCTGATTAGTTGACGGAATTTCGTGTATTTCAAGCCCAATTCCGTGTCCGCCGCTGTGTGTGTAATTTTTGCCATAACCGGCTTTTTCAATCATTTTTCTGGCAAAGTTGTCAACGTGTTTTCCCGTCATTTTTGCACGTGCGTTTGAAATTGTTTTTTCTTGTGCGGAAAGAACTAGGTTGTATATTTTTTCTTGTAATTTTGTAGGTTTTGATTTGAAGAAAAACGTGCGTGTCATGTCTGAGCAATAACCTTTAAATTTCATGCCCATATCAATTAAGACCGTATCTCCTTTTTTCAATTTTGTTTCGTTGCATTCGTGGTGTGGAATTGCTGAATTTTTCCCAAAAGCAACGATTGGTTTGAACGACGTTTCGTCCGCGCCAAATTTCAGTCCATATATTTTTATTAATGTTGAAATTTCTTTTTCTGTTATTCCGATTTTTAAGTTTTTTAAAACTTCTTTAAGTGTTTTTTCGTTTATTTCTTGCGATTTTTTTGTATATTCAATTTCTTTCGAGTCTTTAATTGCACGTATTTCTTCTGCTAAATTTTGAACGCCTTTAAACTTTATGCCGTGCGTTGCTTTTTTGAAGAATTTTAATTGCGCAACCGTCATGCTGTTTTCTTCGAAAAAGCATTCTTTTATTTTTAATTTTTTAACGAATTTTGCCCAAAGTTTTTGTAGATTTTTTTCTATTTCAATTGCTTTTGCATTTTTTGGTAGAATGCGTTTTATTTCATTAAAATATCTTGCGTCCGTTAAAAAATATGCTTGTTTTTGCGTAACTAAAGCCATTCCGCGGGTTCCATGAAAATTAAATAAATATTTTAAATTTGGCCTGTGTGTAATTAAAAAAGATGAAACTCTTTTTTCTTTGAGCAATTTTTGCAAATCTTTAATTCTTTGCATTTAGATATTTTTTTGTTAATTTTTTGCCAAGTTCAACGCCTGGTTGGTCAAATGCGTTTACATTGAATATTTCGCCTAAAAGTGCAACTTGAAGTTCAAAAATATAAATTAATGATCCGATGTTTTCTTCATTTAACTTGTTTAATTTCAGCGTTATATTTGGTCTGCCTTTTTTGTTAAAAGTCTCTTCTATTGCGCGTTTTTCCGCATTTAAAAGCTGTCCCATTTCAACATTTTGAAGATAACTCAATGTGGAATTTTTTAAACTTTCGCCATTTATTTTAATTTTATTTTCAAAATTTTCTATTTCAATAAAAATAATAAATTTATTGTCCGGACCATCCATAAAGAGTTGTAGTTGTGAGTGCTGATCCGTGACACCAATTGCTTTTAACGGAGTTGGTCCGATTTTTTTGTTTTTACCAATGCTTTCTGATAAAAGTTGGATATACCAATCCGCAAAAGAACTTAATTTTTTGGAGTAGGGGAATATAACTGTGATTGGTTTTTTTTGTTTTGTATAAGCCTTGAATTGCATTTCTGCCAATATCGAAGCCGGATGAGTATTTGGTGTTTTTTCGAATATGTTTTTTGCACTTATGGCTCCTTTTAAAATTTTATTTATATCGATTTTTGCGAGAGCGGCAGGCACAAGCCCCATTGGTCCGAGAACCGAAAATCTTCCGCAAACATCTTTTGATATATGAAAGCATTTTATTTTTTCTTTTTTTGCAATTTTATTGAGAAAATTATCATTATTTTCCGTTATTATTATCGCGTTTTTTCTCCATGAAATTTTTTGCTTTTCAAGAATATTTTTTAATGCTATGAAATTGGCGATTGTTTCAATTGTGTCTCCGGATTTGCTTGCTATAACGAAAATAGATTCCTTCAAATTTGTTTTGCTGATTATTTCCGTGAAAAAGTCCGGATCAATATTGTCTAGAGCGATTACGCGTGGTGTTTTTTCGTTTTTAAGGCTTTCTATAAGCATTTTTCCGCCAAGTATTGAACCTCCAATTCCAATCATTACGATGTTTTTATACTTGAGAGTTTTGACGTATTTTTGGATTTCCTTTGTTGTTTTTTCATCTTCCGGTAAATGTAAAAACTCATACATTTTGGAGGAAGTATTTGATGATTTCTTCGGCATTTTTTATATTTTTTGGAATATTTTTTAAAACTTTATTTACGTGATTTCTTTGATATCCAAGCCTTGTTATTGCTTCTATTATTTCATCTTCAATTTCAGATTCATTTTCTTTTGAATAAGGTGTTCCCGGAGCCAAAATTTCAAGTTTTCCTTTTAGCTCAAGGATAATTCTTTCTGCGGTTTTTTTACCTATTCCTGGTATTTTTGTGAGCATGGCGAGATCGGAATGAAGTATTGCTCCTTTTAATTTATTTAATTCCACGCCCATTAATTCCATTGCTGTTTTTGGGCCAACTCCGGGTACGCTTAATAAAACTTTGAAAAATCCCAATTCTTCGATTGATTGAAATCCATATATAACAATTTGTTCTTCGCGTAGATATGCTCGTGTGTAAAGTGATATTTTTGATCCGTTCGTAGCCTTGTCTAAGCTTGAAGTTGATATGAATATTTCGTATCCTATGCCATTATTTTCAATAATAGCGCTTTTTTCGAACTTGTTTAGTATTTTTCCTTCGATGTATGAAATCATTTTGAATGTTTTTTAGGCGTATTAACAAGCCTTTGAAGGGTAAAAACGCTTTTTCCGGTTACAATCATTTTTGTTTTGCGTTTTTCGTCTCTTCTTTTATATTTATTTTCCAGTTTTTTATCTAGCTTTTCTTCGTGATTATTCATTGTTTTTTGGTCTAAATTCAGCCAAAAATTGTTTTTTGAACTTTCCGAATTTTCCGAGTGCGATTGATTCTCGAATATTACGCATTAAGTTTAGCAAAAAGTGCAGATTATGGATAGTCATAAGTCGAAGACCGAGAGTTTCGCCTTCGGTAAATAAATGTCGCAAATAACTTTTCGTGAACGTTTGACATGTTTCACACGCGCAACCTTTCATTAAAGGAGTTTGATCAAGTTTATATTTTGCGTTAGTGATATTGAATCTTCCTGCGTTTGTCCAAAAACTGCCATGTCGGGCGAGTCTTGTTGGCATAACGCAGTCAAACATGTCTATTCCGCGATCAACCGCTTCAAGAATGTTTTCCGGCGATCCTACGCCCATTAAATACGTTGGTTTTTCATGATTTATATGTGGATAGACGTTTTCAAGTGCTTCATACATTTGTTCGTGTTTTTCGCCAACGGAAAGTCCGCCGATCGCAGTTCCGGGTAAATCTAAATCTGTTATAAATTTTGCAGATTCTGTGCGTAAGTCTTTATGCATTCCACCTTGAATGATTGCGAATAATGCTTGGGCAGGGGAGTTTTTTTTACTTTTTTCAAGTTTTTCGTGCGTTTTTTTGCATCGCATTGCCCATTTGTGAGTTCTTTGGGTCGCATTTTTTGTATAAGCTTTGTTTGCGTCGTGTGGAATGCATTCGTCTAAAGCCATGATTATATCTGCGCCTATTTCGTGTTCTATTTTGATTACATTTTCAGGCGTGAAAAAGTGCAAAGAGCCGTCTATGTGTGATTTGAACTCAACTCCTTTGTCTGTGATTTTTACGCTGGTTTTTGTGTCCGATCCTTGATTATGTGGATTTTTTCGATCTTCGTGTAATGAAAAGACCTGAAATCCGCCGGAATCAGTTAAAATTGGCTTGTCCCATCCAATCCATTTGTGTAATCCGCCGAATTTTTTGATATTTTTTGATCCTGGGCGGAGATATAGATGGTACGTATTTGAAAGCATTATTTCTGCTCCAAGACTTTGCAGTTCCTTTGGCGTTAAAGTTTTTACAAAGCCCGTTGTTCCAACCGGCATAAAAAAAGGCGTATGGATTGCACCATGCGGTGTATGAAAAATTCCCGATTTTGCTCTTGAATTAGACTCTTTAGCCTGAATAATAAATTTGAACGGAGATTGAATACTTTTTTTGTTCAAGAGCTGTTTTTCTATGACTTTTTCTGACTATTTTTTAAGCTTTTTTCGTTGTTGCTTTCTTTGTTTTTGCCTTTGCCGTTTTGACTGCGGTTGTTTTCTTTTCTTCAACGAGATGTTCAAGTCTTTCTTCAATCAACTTACCTTTCTTTTCTTTCTTTTCTTCTTCAAGTTTTTGATTAAGAGTTGTTTTTGCTTGTCTTCTTGCGTTGAATCTGTCAACACGTCCTGCGGCATCAATCAATTTGCTTTGTCCTGTATAGAAAGGATGGCAAGCTGAGCAAAGTTCGGTTTTTAGACCTTCTTTTGTTGATCCTGCGATGTATACAGCTCCGCACGAGCATGTGATTTGTATGTCTTTGTAGTATTTTGGGTGTGTTTCTTTCTTCATCTCTAAGTGTTTTAAATGTTATATATTGTGTTTGCTTCGCAAACGCTTTGTTTATATGGGCCTGTGCGGCTTAGCCGCGGCCTGTTTTCACCTTCTTCGCTGGCTTTTTAGCCGGAATAGGTTTTTTTAGGCCTTTAGTATAAGTAAAACCAAAAATAAGCGCAAGAGCAATTATTAAAATTATTGCGCCGATTTTTAAATATGCAATATAGTTGATTACGTATACTGTTTTTGATTTTGTTACTTTTTCTCCCGCTGAGTCTGTTACTTCAAGCGTAACTCTGTATTTTCCTTGATCTTTAAATGTATAAGCAGGGCTTGCTCCTTCAAGCTTTATTGACTCGTTTATTGTCCATGCAAAATTTGTAATTTCACCGTCTTTATCAAGAGAGTCGCTTGAATCAAAGTCAACCGTTGTTTCAATTTGTACAAACATTCCCGGTTTTTCGAATTTTACTATTGGAGCCAGGTTTGTTGGAAACGGGTCGTCTTTGTCTAAAATTCCGTCATTATCGTCATCCGGATCAGCATTATTGCCAATTCCGTCTCCATCTGTGTCTTCCCACTCTTTTGGATCAAGAGGGAAGGCGTCTCTTCCATCAATAGTATTATCTTTGTCCGTATCCGGATCTTTAGGATTTGTTTTTACTAGAACTTCTTTTGTGTCATCTAAAAAGTCATTATCATTATCTTTATCGCTATTATCGCCAATTCCGTCTTCATCCGCATCTTTCCATTCTTTTGAATCAAGTGGGAATACATCTACTTTGTCCGGCGCGCCATCATTATCATCGTCTAAATCAGCATTATTTCCAATTCCATCTCCGTCTGTATCAATTGATTCTTTTGGGTTTCTTGGAAACGCATCTTCGCCATTTGCCGCTTTGTCACCGTCCATATCCGTATCCCGACTATCTGCAATTCCGTCTCGGTCCAAGTCCGGTGCTACATATATTGTTTTAGTTATAATGTTGTTTGCAGGATTATCTCCCTCGGCTTTAAAGGGGAATACTTGGACTTTTATCGTGATTGTTCCTGCCGGCATTTTAAAATCAACGAAAACATCATCTGTTTTGCCCGCTAAAGTTGAAACCGGTTGATCTCCATTTATTTGTTTATCATGCGTTTCATCAATGAATTTTACAGTTCCGAGCAAGTCCGTTGTTGCGCTGTTTCCCACTGTTGCGTAAATCTTTACGGACTGTCCTTCAGTTGGCGCATTATCTGAGAATTTTACATTATCCGCTGAAAGCGATAAGTCGCTTGTATAAGCGGCTAACGTTACTATTGGTTGTGCGAAAAAGCACAATAAAACAAGTCCAATTGTTAAAGTTTTTTTCATTGTGAGGTGGGTTATTTTAAGGGCCTTTTTTGGCCTTTATTTTTTGACTTTCGCGGGCGCTGTCTTTTTTTCTTCCATTTCGATTACTTCTGTTGTTTCTCCGTTTTCAGGATTTTCGTCCGCTTTTTCATCGACAGGGATAATCGATATGGATGCAACTTTGTCGTTTGGATTCATTCTCATGAGATAAACGCCTTGAGTTGCTCTTCCTTGAACTGGAATATTTTTAATATCAATTCTTATTGTTTGTCCTTCTTTCGAAATTATCAAAAGATCGCTAACCATTGTTTCGTCGATGATTTTTGCTCCAACGACTTTGCCTGTTTTTGGCGTTACGTTAGCTGTTTTTATGCCGCTTCCGCCTCTACCTTGAAGCCTATAGTCTTTTACAGAGCTGATTTTCCCAAGACCGTTTTCCATTATAACGAGGAGCTCAGCTTCTTGGTTTTTAACGACATCCATTTCAACAACATAATCAGTGCCTTTTAATCTTATTCCGCGTACGCCGCTTGTTGCTCTTCCCATTGCGCGCGCTTCGTCTTCTTTAAATTTGATACTTTGACCGTTGTTTGTAATGATTGTGATTTCTTGACCCGTTGAAACTTCGCGTACCCATTCAAGCGAATCGTTTTCGCGTATTTTTATTGCTATAAGGCCGCTTTTTCTAACATTTTCAAAGTCTTTTATAATGGTTTTTTTGATTGTTCCTTTACGAGTTGCCATAACCAAATATTCTCCGCAAAGCTTTTCTCCACAGTTTAAGATTGCGGTTACTTGTTCGCCATCTCTTAAATTAAGAAGATTTACAATTGGAGTTCCTTTTGCAACGCGCATTGCTTGTGGGATTTCATAAACGAAAATTCGGTATACGCGACCTGCGTTTGTGAAGAACATCATTTCATCATGGTTTGTGCCATAACGTACGATTTTTATTTCATCTTCTTCTTTTGTTGTGATGCCAATAACGCCTTTTCCGCCACGCCTTTGCGTTCTGAATGATGCCGGAGGCATGCGTTTTATATAATTGGATTGTGTGAGCATGACAACCATTGGCTCATTTGGAATGGTGTCTTTGAGTGAAATTTGATCAACGGCGGTTGGAACAACTTCTGTTCTTCTTTCATCGCCATATTTTTCTTTAATTTCGATAAGCTCTTTTTTCATTATATCGAGGATCTTTTTTGCACTTTTCAAAATTCCCTCAAGTTCTTCGATAAGAGCCAATTTTTCTTTATATTCTGCGACAATCTTGGATCTTTCAAGGCCGGCTAATGTTTGAAGTCTCATTTCCAAAATTGCATTTGCTTGAAGGTCTGATAATTTGAATTTTTTAACCAAAGCAACTTGAGCAGTTTCTTTTGTTTCGGATTTTCGGATTGTATCAATAACTTCATCTATGTTATCAAGCGCTATAACAAGCCCTTCTAAGATGTGTGCTCTTTCTTTTGCAATTCGAAGATCATATTGAGTTCTTCTTGTGATGACTACTTTTCTATGTTCAACGAATGTTTCAAGAATTTGTTTTAAATCAAACAATTTTGGCTGAATTCCATCTGCAAGTGCAATCATGTTCATATTGAATGTTGATTGCATTGGTGTGAGTTTGAATAATTGATTGAGAATTTTTTTAGGATAAGAATCTTTTTTTAATTCAATGACAACGCGAATTCCTTCTCTTTGATTGGACTCATCTCTGATGTCTGTAATCCCTATGATTTTCTTTTCGTGAACGAGTTCTGCGATTTTTTCAACGAGAGTTGATTTGTTTGTTTGATAAGGGATTTCTGTAATTATAATGTCGAATCTTCCATTTTTTCTTTCTTCAATTGATGCTTTTGCTCTCATAACAATGCCTCCGCGACCTGAGCTATATGCGGCTTTGATTGCGTTTACATCATAAATATAGCCTCCGGTTGGGAAATCTGGTCCTTTAATAAATTGCATTAAATCGTCGATCGTTGCTTCTTTGTTGTCTGCGATATGCAAAATTCCATCAATAACTTCAGTGAGGTTGTGCGGTGGAATGGAGGTTGCCATACCAACTGCGATACCGTTTGTTCCGTTTAATAACAATTGTGGAATTTTTGATGGCATAACCATTGGCTCTTTAAGCCTTCCATCATAGTTCGCTTGCCAGTTGACCGTATCTTTATCTATATCTGTTAAAACTTCTTCTGCGAGTTTTGCTAATTTAACCTCAGTGTATCTCATGGCGGCAGGGGAGTCACCATCAATAGAACCCATGTTTCCTTGTCCATGAACGGTTGGATATCTCATGGAGAAGTCTTGTGCCATGCGGATTAATGCGTCATAAACCGAGGCATCGCCATGTGGATGATATTTACCTAAAACTTCACCGACTACGGTTGCGGATTTTCTGAAAGGTCCAGTTGGGCGAAGTCCGATTTCGTGCATTGCATATAAAATGCGTCTATGAACGGGTTTTAAGCCATCGCGAACATCCGGAAGTGCGCGTGAAACGATGACGCTCATGGCATAATCCAAATAACAAGTTTCCATTTCGTCTGAAATTTCACGCTTGTATACATCTTTCATTTCAAGAGGAAGAAGCGATTGTTCCGCAGAATCGTCTTGATTTTCTAAGGCTTGCTCAGGAGCTTGTTCAGAGGTTTGTTCTGGCTCGGTTTCCGGCAGGTCTTGTTTTTTGCCTTTATCTTGCGGATTTTTTGAATTTTTGTTCTTTTTATTTTTATCGTCGTTTGAATCTTTTTTTGCCATATATAATGATGTCGCTTCGCGACAGTTAAATTTATATAGGCCTGTGCTCGCAAACGCGAGCGGCCTGAAATAAGCGTTTTAAGTCACGAATAATTTAGCATAGATTGGTGAAAAATAAAATAGTTAAATATTTCTTAAACTTTTCTTGCAAGTTTTTATTTGTGAGTTAATTTGTCGATGATAGTATTGATTTTTTATTCGATGTACGTTATTATGTACATGTATTACATAATAACAAAAATTAATATGAATATGAGAACGATTTTATCTATATCCGAGGCTAGAAAGAGAATATTTGAAATTGCGGATGATGTTTCCAAGGCGAGCGTTTATTATACTTTAACTGAAAACGGTAGGCCAAAAGTCGTGATTATGTCTGCTGAAGAATTTGAATCGTGGACTGAAACGATTGAGGTTATGCGAGAATTTCCAGATATATTAAAGGAGATAGAAGAAGTTGAAAAAGACATGAAGAGTGGAAAGTATAAAAATTATACAACTTTAGATGAAATTCTTGAGAAAGAGGGCTATAAAAAGACTAAATCGAAAAAGATATGAAATATAAAGTGAGTTTTTCGCCGAATGCCGAAAAGGATATGAAAAAACTTCCTGATAAGCTTCGCTTGCGCATTCTTTTGGTTTTATCAAGGATTTCTGTGAATCCTTTTATGGGTAAAAAACTGGATGGAAAACTCTCCGGGCATTATTCTTTCCGAGCTTGGCCTTATCGAGTTATTTATCAGATTTTTAAAGATAAGTTGCTTGTTGTTGTCGTTAAAATTGGACATAGGCAGAGTGTTTATTTATAATGGCGATACACAAAAATAAACATTATTTTATGAAAACCTTTTTAAAGTTTTTTACTTTAATTTTGATTTTACCGCTTCTATTTTTAGGCGGATGTAGTTCGGATTCTTCAAATATAACTAACCAAGATAATATGGCTAAAGCTATAAAAGCGACTGTTTATACGACTGTTGGCGACTTTGATCTTGAATTGAACGTAAAAGATACGCCTGTGACTGCGAATAATTTTGTTACTTTGGCGAAAAAAGGATTTTACGATAATACGATTTTTCATCGTGCGATTAAGGGTTTTATGGTTCAAGGTGGAGATCCAACCGGAACCGGAATGGGTGGCCCTGGTTATAAATTTAAAGATGAGCCTTTTAAAGGTGAATATGATAGGGGAGCGATTGCAATGGCTAATAGCGGACCAAATACAAACGGAAGCCAGTTTTTCATAATGCATAAAAGCTATCCTTTGCCAAAAAATTATGTGATTTTCGGGAAAGTTACGAAAGGAATTGAGACGATTGATAAGATTGCCGAGGCAAAGGTTGTTAGGAGCGATTCCGGTGAAATGTCTAAGCCGGTTGATCCTGTGAAAATTACAAAGATCGAGATTGCTGATTAATTCGGGTTTTTAATGCGAATTCCGCATAATTTATTAGATTTTAAATTATTTTTTTGTCAAACCTATTATTTTAGTAACCATGTTGTACCCCTTGAACGGAAAATGCTTTTGTGCTATACTATAACGATATATTTGAAATAAAAATAAAAACGTGGAGGAAACAAAAACTCAAACAGTTGGTGGTGTGAATCCGGCTTCTGCTGTAAATACAGCCGTTTCTGGTCAAGATACGGCGCAGACGCTTGCTTCTCCGGAATGGCTTAATAAGGCTGCGGCTCCAGTTCCTGCTGTTTCGATTGCGGAAGCACCTGCTGCTCCGGCTACTGCATCGACGTTTCAAGTTCAGACGCCAATTACTCAGGCGGAAGTACTATCTTCTGCTCAGACAGAGGTGCCAGTTGCGACTTCAACTCAAGCTCAGGCGCCGGTTCAAGAAGCTGCTGTTGTCCCCGATCAAGCCGTGACTCAAGCTTCTCAAAAGAAAAAGAGTTTGTTTGATAGTTTTAAAGAAAATTTCTTACCAGGTATAGGTAGTTTTGAAAAGAAGGTTAATGCTGCTCCTGCTTCAATCGCTTCCGGCATGCCTTCTATTTCCGCTCAAGCCGCTGAAGCTGAAAGACGCCAATTGATGGAGGCTGAAAAGGTTTATCAAGAAGGTCTTGCTTCGATTCGTGATTTGATCGCTCCAAGCTCAATGGAAATTCGTTATGATTCGATTAGGCTTGAGAGCGTTTTCGCAGAAAGTTTTTATGTGTTCACATATCCTCGTTTTCTTGAAGCTAACTGGCTTGCTCCGATTATTAACTTTGAAGGAACGGTTGATATTTCACAATTCATTTATCCGATTGATTCGGGTTCGATAATGAAAGTTTTGAAAAAGAAAGTTGCACAAATGCAATCCGCAACACATATAGCTGCGGAAAAAGGTCAAGTTCGTGATCCCGCTCTTGAAACAGCTCTTGAGGATGCGGAACAACTTAGAACGGAAATTCAACGTGGTCAGGAAAAATTCTTTCAATTTGGGCTTTATGTCACAATTTATGCCGATGATGAAGCTAAACTTAAGAGAATTTCAAAACAGCTTGAAGGTTTGCTTGGTGGAAAATTGATTTTAACAAAACGCGCACAAGTTAGAGCTGAACAGGCTTTTACATCTTGTTTGCCTTTATGTTTGGATGAATTGGATGAAGTTAGAAATATGAATACTTCGCCTTTATCAAGCACATTCCCATTCATTTCCACAAGTCTTACATCTGATAATGGTATTTTATATGGAATAAATCGTCATAATGATTCGCTTATTATTTTTGATAGATTCTCACTTGAAAATGCGAACTCGGTTGTATTCGCAAAATCAGGTGCGGGTAAATCTTATGGGGTTAAACTTGAGATCCTGAGGCAAATGATGTTTGGGGTTGATGTTATCGTTATTGATCCTGAAAATGAATATGAAGCACTTAGCCAAACTGTTGGTGGAAGTTATCTTAAATTATCTTTGAATTCAGATAGACGCATTAATCCTTTTGATCTTCCTGCTCCGCTTCCTGATGAAGAAGTCCAGCCAGGTGATATTTTAAGACAAAATGTTATTAGTTTGATTGGTTTGCTTAAAATTATGCTTGGAGGAGTCACGCCTGAGGAAGAAGGTATTTTGGATAGAGCGATAATCAATGTTTATGCCATTAAAGGCATTACAATGGATTTGGTTGATCCTTCAAAGGTTGAGCCGCCTACAATGGAAGATTTGTATGACACATTAACTTCAACTGAAGGCGCGCAAGGTCTTACACAAAAATTGCAAAAATATACAACAGGTACATATGGTGGAATCTTTAATAAACATACGAATATTGATCTTACAACCGGCATGATGGTGTTTTGCATTAGAGATTTGGACGATAATCTTCGCCCAATCGCCATGTATATTATTTTGAATTATATCTGGAGCAAAATCAGACGCGAACTTAAAAAGAGAATTCTTATTATTGATGAAGCTTGGTCGCTTATGCAGCATGAAGATTCTGCAAAGTTCTTGCTTGGTTTGGTTAAGCGTGCAAGAAAGTATTGGCTTGGAATTACAACAATTACACAGGACGTTGAAGACTTTATGAAGAGTGGATATGGAAAGCCGATTATTACAAACTCGTCTTTGCAGTTGCTTTTGAAACAGGCTCCTGCGGCTGTTGATGTGCTTGGAAATACATTTAATTTAACAGAAGGGGAGAAATATATACTTTTAAATAGCGGTGTTGGACAAGGCTTGTTCTTTGCCGGAAATAAACATGCAGCCATTCAGATCATTGCTTCATACGGTGAGGATAAGATTGTTACGACAAATCCGGAGCAAGTTATGAAAGCGAAGCAGATTCAATAAATTGTTATTTTGAATTAATCAGACTCATGGCTCCATCCAGCACCGGGTCGTATGTTCCTGATTTTTCGTAATTTATTTCGTAATCAGGTTTTAATTGATTTTCTTTTGTGAGATTTTTACCTGTTGGTGTAAGCCATTTTGCCATTGTGATTTTTAGCATCGAGCCATCGTTGTAATTTATTAATTCTTGCACTGATCCTTTGCCAAAAGATGCTTTTCCAACTAATTTTCCAACTCCATGTTCTTGGATTGCTGCGGCCATAATTTCTGCGGCGGAAGCTGATCCTTGATTTATCAAAACGTATATTGGATATTTTGAAAGTTCAGCTGGTCCATGAGATATGTAGCTTATTTTTTGTTGATCCGCATATGCCATTGTCATTAATAATTTATCTTTTGGAATAAAGTGGTAGAGCATTGCAATTGCGGAGTTTAAAAATCCTCCCGGATTATTGCGCAGATCGATGATAAATCCTTTTGGATTTTTTGCTATTAAGGCATCTATCGCTCCTTGAAATTCAACAGGAGTGTTGTTTGTGAAATTTACGATTTCAATGTATCCGACATTGGTTTTCATTTCATAATTAACAGAGTCCATTTTGATGCGTTGGCGCTTTAGGATGAAAAGCATTTCTTTTCCCGCACGTACAATTGTTATTTGGACTTCTGTGTTTGTTGCGCCTTGTATCAATTGGACAACTTCATCTAAACTTTTTTTTGCGATTGAGTTTCCGTTAACTTTCGTGATTATGTCGCCCGGCTTTATGCCTGCCGCTTCTGCCGGGGTATTTTTTAAAGGAGTTATTATAACGACTTTATCGTCTTGCATTTCAAGAGAAATCCCGACTCCATCAAATTCACCGGTTAAAGATTTATTAAAATTACTAGCTCTTACAGGTTCTTGGAAAACCGTATAGTGATCGTCAAGTTTATCTACAACTCCTTTTACAGCTCCATATAAAAGTTCGTCAATATTGACCTTATTTTGATCTACGAATTTGGCATCTATTTTATTTAAGACATCGAGTAATATTTGGAATTTTTCATTATTCAAGAATTTTTTTTCTATATCCGTTTTGCCAATTGCGCCCGTTGTGACAGTTGCGGTTGTTGGTGCAATTACATTCACCGTTACAGTCGGAGTTGTTTTTTGAATCACCCCTGATCCTTTTGTTAAAAAGTCATATATCAAATTTGCCGCGTCTAGTCTTGTTAGTTGTTTATTTGGTTTGAACGCTGTCTCATATTTAAACATCCCATAATTTAAGGCGGTTTTTGCGTATTTTGCGAGCGATGAATTTATATTTATGTCTTTAAATTTAATCTCTTCTTTTTTGACGCTGTCTGCGATTTGAATCTTATTTGTTAAAAGAAGAATTTGTATGGCTTCTCCTTGCGTTATTGTGTCGTTTGGACCGAATTTATCCGAAGTTTCAATTATTCCGAGATTAAGAGCTGTCCATATGTATTTCGCATACCATTGATTGAGTTTTACGTCTTTAAATGGCATTTTTTGAGCTTCGTCGGCTTGTATTTTGGCTACAGAAAGAGCCATTTTGTAAAATTCCGCGCGGGTGCAATAATCATCAGGTCTAAAATTGTCTATGTCTGAAATAACGCCTTTTTCGCTTAATGTGCTATAAACCTTATCTGTTTGAAATGCCGCGTTTGCGATTGGGACCATTAATAAAGAAAAACTCAAAAATAAGGCCAGTATAAGCGTTTTGAGCGAGTGTTTTTTGTTTTGCATATTAGGGTGATTATTTTTATATGTACATCTAATCTTATATCAATGATTGCGCCCTGTCTAATGTTGACTGTGGTCGATTTTTCGTGTATAATATAGAGATAGAATAAATATAAAAATAAATGAACAAAATCTTGCGAATTTCGGTCTCTGTTGCCGTATCCTTGGCGATACTTATTCTAAACGTTGTAGGGTTTAGATATTTTGCGCTTGCGGATAATAAAAAGTCAGACTATGAGGATAATCCTAGTATAATTGTTATTGGTGAGGCTGGAGCTGTTGATTATAAAAAAGGTGGAGAAGGCGATTTTGTTAAGGTTGCATCCAATCAGGTTTTGTTTGAAAACGATATAATTAAAACCGGTGAAAACGTTGATGCTTCTATCTCGTTCGCTACAGGTGCGATTGTTCGTCTTAATGTGAATACTGAGGTTCAAATTAAGTATTCGATTGACGATGAAAAATACAATATTAAGCTTAATTCCGGAGGCGTTTGGGTTAATGCTCTTATTGCGTCTTCGGAGATGTTTGTTTATTTTCCCGATTCTGAAATCCATGCAATTGACTCGGTTGTTGATGTTTCTGTTAATAATGAGGGTGGTGTTGCTTATGTTAGTGTTAATGGCGGGTCTGTTTTAATAGGTAAAAACAATGAATTTACGTTTATTAGCCAAGGCGATAATGTTGAGAAGAATTGGCTTGAAAGCGATTGGGTTAAATCAAATATAAAAAAGGATTCTTATAGTCGTGATTCTTATGCTCAATCCTTAAAGGAAAAAGTGCAGAAGTCCGGAATAAGTTATAACGGCGGAACTTATGGTTTTTATTCGGCCTTAACTTTTAATAAAGAGAAACTTAGTAAATATTATCTTTCGACTATTTCCGCATTGATTGATGATGGTGCTTATTATTTATCCGTTGATGATAGAAAGTCTGCTGATGATGCTTTTGTTTTAGCTTTAGAGCAGGCTAGAGGCCTTAATGAAAGCGATTTGCCGGTTTTTCAATCTTTGCTTTTTAGTAAGTTTAATAAGTTTAAAAGCCTTGTTCCAAAAGATGGAAACATTCATCTCGTACGTGAGAAAATTAAAGAATTAATACTTATTGGTCCCGCTTCATCGCTTTTGACCGTTGATGAAAAGATACACTTATCCAGGACTTATTTATACGATGCTTTAAATGCGAATACGACAAAAGAGTCTGTTTCTTTTATGGATGCGTATTTTAGCAATTTATTAAAATTTACCAAGTCAAATAAAAGTAATTTTGTGCAGTATGTCTCAGATGATAATCGTATTATTTATAATGCATTTTTAGGTCATCCGGAGTTTTATAAAAAGAGCTATTTTGATACAAAATCCGAGCTTGAGAAGGTGCTTATTTTGGCAGTTGAAGATGTTTCAAAAAGATCTGAAATTGAGCAAAAAATAATTGGTGAAAAATTTGAATTGCTTAGAAGGCTTAAAGAGTTTGTTGTTCAGGATAAAATTTCGACTCGCGATGCGTTTATCATAGCTGATTTCCTTAAAAACGATGCCAATGTTTATATAAGTTCTTTGCCGAATGAGCTTGGAAAGAATTTCGTTGATGAATTGAATAAATATTCTGATTTTATAGCGTTCTTAAATGACAAACGTTATGAGTCTTCAGTTTATGGGGTTACGGCTGGTGATAGGTTTATTTCTTATATTAATTCAGAAAGGGACAAAAAGCAGCTTGATAGCTTGCAAAAGTCAATTTTAGGTGAAAAGCCCGTTGCTTCGGATTCTGATAATGATAATACGGAAGAAATTAAGAAAAATGTTTCAAAAAAACTTGAACTTTATAATATTAAAGTTGAGGAATTCGGGGACGTGTCGGGTAAATATATCACTATTGTTAAGGCGGTTTTGGACAATGTTCCGTTCTCTGCAAAGTACGATATAGATTATAATATGATGTCCAATATAGTCATTGACGGGGATAGGAAATATCTTTTTGAAATTAAGCCCGAGAAATTGAATATTGTTATTAATATGGATGATGGTAAGAAGGCAATGATTTTATCTGGCAATCAGTCTGCGGAAACCGAGAAGGTTAAGCAGAGTGCTGTTGAAGAAGAGGTGAAAAGACTTGTTGTTAGCAAGCTTAGGGAGTTTAATATGAGTCTTTCTTCAAACCAAGTTACCGTTGTTAGTTTGGTTGATAAATCTTTTACGATTTCAAATGTTGAAATTAGCGATAAGAAACAGAAAATTTTTATTAATTTTAGTTTAAAAGATCCTTTTACCGAGGCTTTGAATATTGAAATAAAAACTGCCGATGGCGTTATGCCTCTTGGTGAAGATAAAAAGGTTTTGCTTCAAAATGTGGCTCCAACCGTGGTTGAGTTTTACAATAAAGCTTTTTATAGCAAGGTTGATAAGTTTGTAGAGGAATCTCAAAAGAAATAACTAGGTTTAATATGAGTCGATCGGATATAGATATTCCTGCTCTTGTTGAGGCCGTTAAAAACTTACCAAAAGTTGATGCTATTGATGTTAACGATCATGATTATGGTCCGTATTTTGGTAATAATTTTTATTTATTGTTTTTGATTTTACTTTTTCCCGAGAAGTATGGTTATGATAGATATTGTATAAGGGAGGCTAAAAAGCGCTGGGGTGAAAAGTGGAATAATTTTACCGTAGACAATAAAGATTTATTTGTTAATTTAAAGTCTGCTTTAGCTGATTTTGAAATTTATAAAGAATTGACTATATTGAGGATAGAAGATCGTGTTATGTTTGAATCTATTGTTCGCGATTTTGGCCCTTTGGGGATGTGTGCCATCGAAGTTCCAATTGTTAAGAAAATGAACGTTATTTTAAGAGAAGTTTTTGATAAAATGAGAGTTGCCGGCATGGATCCTGAATATTTCTGTACACCCGGTACATATTAATTTAAATTTTGTCATTAATTTGTCATTTGAAACAATTTGGATTTTGTCATTTCCTGTGCTATATTCGTTTCGTCTTATTCAACTAAACGCATTTTTAAATATGGCGGATAATACTCAAACTTCATCAAGTTATGGCGCAGATCAAATTCAGGTTTTGGAGGGTCTTGCTGCGGTTAGAAAGAGGCCCGGAATGTACATTGGAACTACTGATGTTGCCGGTTTACATCACTTGATTTGGGAAGTTGTTGACAACTCTATTGATGAAGCAATGGCCGGACATTGTAAAAATATTACGGTTATTATGATGAAGGATGGCGGTATTTCCGTTGAGGATGATGGACGCGGCATTCCTGTTGGAATTCAAAAACAAACCGGAAAGTCGGCCCTTGAAACAGTTTTAACCATTCTTCATGCAGGTGGAAAATTTGGAGACGGCGGGTATAAGATTTCCGGTGGTCTTCATGGAGTTGGAGTCTCCGTTGTTAATGCTCTTTCCACAAAGCTTATTGCTGAAGTTTGGACAGACGGTGGTTATTATAAGCAAGAATATAAGATAGGTGAGCCAAAAAGTGATATCCAAAAAATTGGAAAGTCGGATAAAAGAGGAACGAAAATTACTTTTTATGCCGATCCTACAATATTCAAAATAACGGAATATGATTATACGACTGTTTTGAATAGAATGAGGCAACAGGCTTATTTAACAAAGGGTGTTACGATAAATGTTATTGATGAGCATGTTGATAAAAAATATAGATTTTATTTTGAAGGAGGCATAAGTTCATATGTTCATCATTTGAATCAAAATAAAGAAACCCTTGGTGAAATTGTTCATATTGAAAAAGAGGCTCCGGAAGGCTTGATTGATGTTGCTCTTCAATATACTCAGACTTTTAATGAACATGTTTTTACTTTTGCGAATACGATTAATACTCCTGAAGGCGGTATGCATTTAACGGGCTTTAGGTCTGCTTTGACAAGAACTTTAAACAACTATGCTCGCAAAAACGATATTCTTAAGGAAAAAGATGAGAATCTTACTTCTGACGATGTGCGTGAAGGTTTGACTGCGATTATTTCTGTTAAGATTCCTGATCCTCAATTTGAAGGTCAGACAAAGAGTAAACTTGGTAATGCGGAAGTTAGAACTGCTGTTGAGACTGCATTTGGCGAGGCATTTGAGATGTATTTAGATGAGCATCCTTCAGAAGGAAGGCTTATTCTTGGAAAATGTATTTTGGCTGTTCGCGCAAGACTTGCGGCTCGTGCCGCGCGCGATAGCGTTCTTAGAAAAGGTGTTCTTGAGGGCATGATGTTACCTGGAAAGCTTGCCGACTGTTCTTCTAAAGATTCAAAAAATTCAGAAATATTCATAGTTGAGGGAGATTCCGCCGGTGGTTCTGCCAAGCAAGGTAGAAACAGAGAATTTCAGGCTATTTTGCCACTTCGCGGTAAAATTTTGAACGTTGAACAGGCAAGACTTGATAAGATTATTGCGAATGCTGAAATTAAGGCACTTATCATTGCGCTTGGTATTGGAATCGGTGAGACAATGGACGTCACCAAACTTCGTTATGATAAAGTCGTTATTATGACTGATGCAGACGTTGATGGTGCTCATATCCGAACTCTTCTTTTAACATTGTTCTATCGTCATTTTGCTCCGCTTGTTGAGCAAGGTCATATTTATATTGCTCAACCTCCTCTTTATAAACTTGCATCAGGTAAAACAACTCAATACGCTTATAACGATGAGGAAAAAGAAAGAATTCTTCAAGGCTTTACTCCAGGTCAAAAAGTTTCAATTCAACGCTACAAAGGTCTTGGAGAAATGAATCCTGAACAGCTTTGGGAAACAACAATGGATCCTGCGAGACGTATGATGCTGCAGGTTAGGATTGAAGATGCGGAAAGAGCTGAAGTTGTTTTTGATACCCTGATGGGCGCTGAAGTTATGCCAAGAAAGAAATTCATTCAAGCGCACGCTAAAAAAGTGAAAAATCTCGATATTTAATATTTTGATTGATTTGTCTGATATCGATGATATAATCTCATTTGCTGAAAAGCTAAAATTAATACTTAAAAAATTAAAGGAGGTGAATATACATGGAAATTAAAGTTGTAAAAAACTCGAAAGAATCGACAGAAAGACTTATTGCAAGGTTCACAAAAAAAGTTCACAGAAGCCGTATTTTAATTGATTTGAAAAGCAAGAGATATTGGCATAAACCAAAGTCAAGAAGACTTGTTAGAAAATCTGCAATCATGCGTGAGCACTATAGAAAACAAAAAGAGAACGTGAAGTTTTATTAGCGATAAAAATCAAAATTAAGGCCTCTGTTTTCGGAGGCCTTTTTCTTTTATGACTATTTCAGAGACATTAAAATTTGGTAAGAATAAACTTTTTGGGCGTGAAAACGCTTATTTGGAAGCGGAAATTTTGCTTATGCATGTTCTTTCTCAAGCTCGTGAATATTTGTTCAAAAATCCGTCGATTGAAGTCGGATATTTTAAAATGTTGAAATTTAGGAAGCTTTTGCATGCGGTTGGTCGAGGATTTCCGATTGCTTATATTCTTCATAAGAAAGAGTTTTTTGGTAAGGAATTTTATGTGAATGAGAATGTTTTGATTCCTCGTCCGGAAACTGAACTTCTTGTTGAGAATACGATTGATATTTTGCATCGATATTTCGCTTATAAGAAAGCTGTTTTGGCAGATATTGGCTCCGGGAGTGGATGTATAGGAGTTGGTATTGCTTTGAGTTGCAAGGATGTTTTTGTGAAATTTGTAGATATTTCGAGAAAAGCTTTAAAAGTTGCGAGCAAGAATGCAGATAAATATGATGTTTCTAAAAGAGCTGAATTCATCAAAGGATCATTATTGAATAAATTATTTGAACAACGAGTTGATGTTATGGTGGTAAATTTGCCATATATTGGGACTGAAAAATACAATTCAATTGATGAAAATGTGAAAAAGTACGAACCGCATTCTGCGCTTTATTCAGGGAAAGATGGCTTAGATTTGTATCGAGAATTTTTTGAGCAATTGTCGAAAATGAAACACCCTCCAAAGTTCGTTCTTGGTGAGTTTGGTTTTGGGCAGGGGAGCGAGATTTTGGCTATTTCGAACAAATTTTTTGTTCAAAAACCGATTTTTAAAAAAGACTATGCCGGGATTGAAAGAATGTTTATACTTACTTTATAAATAATATATGGATTTAAAAACTAAACTTCAAAAATTAGAGGCTGAATATAAGGTTTTACAGAGTGAATTATCGAGTCCTGATATTTCGAATAATGTGCAGAGGATGAAGGAAATTGGGCTTCGCTTGAAACAGTTGGAACCGGCTATGAATTTGTATCAAGAGTTACTTCAGGCTGAAAAAGAGATTGATGAGGCAAATTCGATTTTATTTTCAAATTCCGAAAAAGACTTTAAAGATTTAGCTGAAGAGCAATTATCTTCTGCTCAGACAAAGTTGAACAAATTATTTGAACAGATAAAAGTTGAATTGCTTCCAAAAGATCCAAATGATGATAAAAACTGCATCGTTGAACTTAGAGCTGGAGTTGGCGGTGAAGAAGCTGCGCTTTTTGCTGCGAATCTTGGGAGAATGTATATGAGATGGGCTGATAACCATAACTATAAAACTGAGATTTTGAGTGGTTCTGAAGCTACGGCTGGAGGTTCTAAGGAATTGATTTTTAAGATTGTTGGAGACGGCGTTTATGGAAAGATGAAATATGAAAGTGGAGTTCATCGCGTTCAAAGAATCCCAACAACTGAGGCGCAAGGCAGAATTCACACTTCAACTGCGACTGTTGCTGTTTTGCCTGAAATTGAAGAAATAGATTTTAAAATTGAAGATAAAGATTTGCGAATTGATGTTTATCGATCATCAGGGGCAGGTGGTCAGAGTGTTAATACAACTGATTCTGCGGTGCGTATTACGCACGTTCCGACCGGAGTTGTTGTTGCGTGCCAAGATGAGCGAAGTCAGCTTAAAAATAAGAGCAAGGCAATGTCGATTTTGCGTTCAAGGTTGTATACATATGAAGAAGAAAAGCGTATGAAGGAAATAGGCGCACAGAGGGCAATTCAGATTGGAACAGGGGATAGGTCTGAGAAAATTCGCACATATAATTTTCCGCAGGATCGCGTTACGGACCATCGAATTAAGGTGAGCTTTAACAATTTGCCATCTATAATGGAAGGCAGCATTGATGAAATGATTGAGGCTTTGATTGCAAATGATCAGGCGGCGAAATTGAGCGTTGAAAAGGATTAACTTATGAAGTGGCAGCCGATGGACTTTTTTCGGAGCAAGGCGGATTCTGTGATTATTTGGCTGACGAGGATCATGTTTTTTGTTTCTGCGATTTTCATATTGGTTTCGTTTTTCGGTAAAAGATTTTCGAGTTTGCTGAGTTCTTTTAGGTTTTCTTTTAGCTGTTTTGTTGTGCGGAGAATGCCTGTATTTTGCCACATAAGAAATTGAATTTTTTCTTTTATTTTAGCTATTTTTGAGTTTGTGATGGGTGCGGTTTTTGCGATTTTTGGCGTGGCGATTTTTATTGTTTTGATGGAGGCTGTTGATCCGAGGTTTTTTGTTTTAGCGATATTTTTGAGTTGTTTTGTTATTTCTTCGCTAAAAACCATTGCTTCAAGAAGTGAATTTGAAGCAAGCCTGTTTGCTCCGTGAACGCCCGTGCAAGTCATTTCTCCGAATGCGTAAAGGTTTTTTATGCCCGGAGAACAATTTAAATTTACTTTTATTCCACCACAAAGATAATGCGCTGCCGGAGTGACGGGAATTTTATCTTTTGTTAAATCGAGGTTGTAGTTTTTCTTTAAAGTTGAGTAGATTTTTGGGAAGCGTTTGCGAATGAAATCCGGTTTTTCGTGAGATATATCAAGAAAAATTGTTCCTGATTTTTGCTCGGCATAAATTTCACGTGCAACGATATCACGAGGTGCGAGTTCGGCGAGCTTGTGGGCTCTTTTCATGAATCTTTCGCCTTTTGAATTGATTAGAATTGCGCCTTCGCCACGGAGTGATTCGGAAAGTAAGAATAGCGGTTTGCGTGGTATTGCGAGAGCGGTTGGGTGAAATTGAATGAACTCCATGTCTTCAGCTTTTGCGCCTGCGCGTAGGCCCATTGCAATGCCGTCTCCGGTTGAGATTTCCGGGTTGGTTGTGTATTTATAAACTTGGCCGGTTCCGCCCGTTGCAAGGATCACTGCGCGAGCGAAAATGTTTTCAATTTTATTGTTTCGAATTATTTGAATTCCGTAGCAGATTTTATTTTCAGTTATTAAATCGAGCGCGAATGCATTTTCGAAAATCGTGATTTTTTTATTTTGTTTTACGGCTTGTATAAGCGTTTTTTCGATTTCCGCGCCCGTGTGGTCGCCCGCATAAGCTATTCTGTATTCCGAATGTCCGCCTTCACGAGTTAAAGATAAATTGCTTACATTTTGCGGATTTTTTATTTCAAAATGTACGCCGATTTGCATGAGTTTTTTAATTGCTTTTGGGCCATTTTTAACCATAAATTCAACTGCGCGTTTATTGTTGTGAAAGCATCCTGCCGTCATCGTATCTTCCACGTGTTTTTTGAAATTGTCGGTTTTGTTTAAAACTGCGGCAATTCCGCCTTGTGCAAAATTGGTGTTGGAATTGATTAAGCGTTTTTTTGTGATAATTAAAACTTTGCCGAATTTTGAGGCGTTTAAGGCTGAGTTTAGACCTGCAATTCCTGAGCCGACGATGATGAAGTCAAATTTCATGCTTGAATTATATCACGCGCCGCTGGCGCGTTGAATGGGGGACGGAGGTAGTGCGACGCAAAAATGTGCTTTGTACCTCCGTCCCCGTGAACCTTGCGCCTCAACCTCCGTCCCCGTATAATCTGGTCATGTTTATTGATACACATGCACATTTAACTTTTCCTGAATTTGAGCCTGATTTGGAGCAGGTGATTGATCGTGCAAAAAAGGCTGGAGTTGAAAAAATCATTAATATTGGTTGTGATCTAAAAAGTTGTTCAGGCGTGCTTGAGTTAAGTGCCAAATATGGCTTTATGTACTCAGCTTTAGGCATGCATCCATATGAGGCAAAATTGGTTGATGAGGCACTTATGAGCAAATTTTTTGAACAAGTGCAGACGGATAAGAAAGTGGGTAAAAAAATTGTTGCAATTGGTGAAATTGGATTGGATTATTTTAAAGCGCAAATTTCGCATGAAGAGCAAATTCGAGCATTTAAGTTTCAGCTTGAATTAGCCAAAAACTTAGACTTGCCGGTTATTATTCACGCTCGTGATTCGGAAGCTGATGTTCTTCAAATTTTGCAGGATTTTAAAGGGCTGCGATTTGTTTTTCATTGCTATACCGGTAATGTTGATTTTGCGAAGCAGATTTGGGATAGGGGAGGAATGATATCTTTTACGGGGATTTCTACTTATCCAAAAGCGCAAAATGTGCGTGATACGATTTTTGTGGCGCCAATTAATCGGATTATGATCGAGACGGATTGCCCATTTTTGGCTCCACAGGCGTTTCGTGGACAGAGAAACGAGCCGGCTTTTGTCGTTGAAGTTGCGAAAGAGATTCAGAATATAAAGGGCTTGGATATGCCAACTTTGGAGGTACAGTTGCAGAAGAATTCAGAGGAGTTTTTTGGGATTTAATTTAACATTTTCATCGCATCTCTAATCATTTTCACCTGAATCACTTCAGCTTTTGAAGAAATGTTTTCTTTTGTTTGAGAAATAACGATTTGCTTGAAGCCCAGTTTTTCGGCTTCCATAACGCGACGTGAGAGCTGTGCAATTGGGCGGGTTTCACCCGTTAAGCCGACTTCGCCGATTGCGCATAAATCATGTGGGATTGGGATTTTTTTGATTGATGAGGCGATTGCGAGAAGAACCGCTAAGTCTGCGGCAGGATCAGTCAAGCGGAGTCCGCCGGCAATGTTTATGAAGACGTCTTGGCTTTGGAGCTTGATGTTCGCGTGTTTTTCTAAAACTGCGATGAGCATCTGGAGGCGATTTAAATCAAAGCCGTTTGCTGTGCGTTTTGGATAGCCAAAATTTGAATAATTCGTTAGTGCTTGGACTTCAATTAAAAATGGGCGTGTTCCTTCGATTGCGACTGTTACGACTGTCCCTGAAGATTCCGAATTTCTATTATCGATAAATATTGAAGATGGGTTTTTGACTTCTTTTAAGCCGCTTTCCGCCATTTCAAAAATACCGACTTCATTTGTTGATCCAAAGCGGTTTTTTGTTCCGCGGAAAATACGAAGATTTTGGTAGCGTTCGCCTTCGATGTAAATAACGGCATCAACAACGTGTTCGAGGGTTTTTGGACCTGCGAGTGCACCATCTTTTACAACGTGCCCGATTATGAAAATTGGGATTTTATATGTTTTTGCAAAGCTTATAATCGCTTCTGCGCAGAGTTTAATTTGATTGCTTGATCCTGCGGTTGATGGCACGTTTTCACTTGAGATTGTTTGAATGGAGTCGATTATTGCGAAATCTGGTTTTTCGGCCTCCAGAGTGCCTAAAACTTCTTCTAAACTATTTGTGGAAATCATTTGAATATTTTCAGATGTGATGCCAAGCCTTTGTGCACGCATGGAGATTTGATCCAACCCTTCTTCGCCGGAAATATAAAGCACGTTTTTATTTTGACGCGCGATTGTTTCGCAGATTTGGAGCGTTATTGTTGATTTGCCGATTCCGGGCTCACCGCTGAGCAAAGTGACGCTTCCGGAAACGATTCCGCCGCCAAGAACGCGATCGAGTTCTTCTATGTTTGTTGGAATTTTTGAATAAGCTTTTGATATTGATGAGAGCTTCCTTGGGGCGATTGCTTTAAGTCCTGCGGTTTTTTTTGGTGCGCCTGTCATTACGGTTTCTTCTTTAAACGTATTCCACTTGTCGCAATTTGAACATTTTCCAACCCATTTATTGGATTGGTATCCGCAATTTTCGCAAATGAATAATGTTTTTGTTTTCATAGTTTTAGCTTTTGAGCTGTGGTTTTGAGTTTTGAGTTGTGAGATTTGAGATTACTTTATCATAGATTATTTCAGTTTTTTTAGCCATAGTTTCGGCGTTAAATTTTTCATAAACTTTTTCTAAACCAGTTTGTACAAATTTTTTGTTCAACTCGTCGTTTTTAAGTAGGATTTTTATTGCATCTGTAAGTGCGTCTGCGTCTTTTGGTGGTACAAGTAAGCCATTTTTGTTATTTTCGATTATTTCCGGAATTCCGCCGGAGTTTGTCGCAATTATTGGCAATTTTGCGAGAGTTGCTTCGAGTAAGACGAGTCCAAAAGCTTCATGGAGAGAGGGGAGCACGAATATATTTGCGGAGGCCATGAGTTCCGGAATATCATTTCTCCAGCCGAGGAATTTTACTTGTTCCGAGATGTTTAATTTTTGGGTTAATTCTTGAAGTTCGAATTTTTGTGGACCTTCGCCGACGATTTGTAATATCAAATTTTTATCGTTAATTTGAGCGAAAGCTTCGATTAGGTATTTTAAACCTTTGCGTGGATGCAAAGCCGCGACGGTGAGAATTATTTTTGGATTGTTTTGGTTAGGATCATTTTTAGTGTGTGCGATTTTTTCTTCAAATTCTGCGACATTGATTCCATTATGCACAACTGAGATTTTGCTTGTTACATGCGGATAAAGCGCTGTTAATAATTTCTTATTTTCTTCTGAAATCGCAATTATTTCGGAAACATTTTTTAAAAGCCATTTTTTGAATGCGGTTTTGAAAGGCGAGATTTCGCCTGGATCGTGTTCTGTGATAACAAGCGGGATTTTGCATGATTTGCTGGCTAAATAAGCGTATCTGCATGATGCGGGATTCCAAACGTGTGCGTGAAGAATTTCTATTTTATTTTCGCGGATTATTTTTTTTAGTTGAAAATAGTGACGCGGATCATGTTTGTGAATTACATTTAATCTGAATATTTTTGAACCGGTTTTTTCAAATTTTTCCGCCAAGTCGTTAACTGATTTTGCTTTTGCACAAGCCAAAAATAGGTTGTATTTTTGTTTATCTAAAAACTTGGCAAGTATTGTCATTTGTCTTTCGGCGCCTCCACAAATTGGCGTGTCTGTATAAAATAAAATGTTTTTTGGCATAAATGTTTGTTCGTGTGTATTTTAGCAAAAAAAACGGTTGTAAATTTATCTTGGCTTGATTAAATTTGGAAAGTGGGTATAATAAAAATCTGTAATAAAATAATTTATGGGGACGAAATCAGATTGTGGTTTATATGAATTTCCTATGGGTACACCTTTTTGTCCTCCTGCTCATATAAATAGAGATCTTGAACCTGGAGAGGTAGCGTTTCGAGCTGCTGTGATCAATGAGCTTTCACGTTTTGGCTCCGGTACGCTTGAAAATGAATTAGCTTGTAGCATATGTTCGCATATGCCACGTGGTTTTGAATTTTTATCACTCGTGAGAACAAATGTTGCTGACGATCCGGAGCGTGTAAGAAAAGCGGTTTTTACACAATCAATTATTGATCAATTAAGAGCTTTGCCAAATGATAAACGAGTTATGCTTAATGATACCGATGTAAGGCATGGTGGCATTTGTGAGTGCTTGCCTGGACATGTTGTTGGTTTGATTTTAGATGACCTTGCGTTCAGGGAAAGTTTTGTTGCTTTTTGTAGAATTAATTCGCTTGATTCATTGATTGTTAATGAGCTTGGAAATGAATTGTGGGTTCTAGTAAAGTCTTTTACATACACGTTGTCTGACGTTATGCGTGGGAAGTTTTAAATATTCGAAATTTGGATTTCGAATATATATTTTGTTTTGAATTTTGAGTTTTGGATTTTGAATTTGCCGCCGAAGGCGGCGTGCACAAGGGAAATGCTGAAAAATCTTAAAATAAGTCTCGCGTTTGCTCGACTAATTTTTTCGATTTTTCTCCTTCGCTTCGAATACGCTAAATACGCGTGTCCTGCGCTACGGATCGCATTTCTCGCATGTATTTGGTGGGTCGGGCGGGGATCGGACCCGCGACCTTGCGCTTAAGAGGCGCTTGCTCTACCGACTGAGCTACCGGCCCGCGAATAAAAAACTAACATTTTATTAATTTACTTGCAAGGTTTGTTATAATGAATTTATGAAAATACATGTAATTCCAATTTGTGAGATCAATGAAAGGCAGCTTATTCGTCTTAAAAAACTTGGCGATGTTAAGTTTTTTAAAAAGACAATTAGTAAAGATCCGGATTTTTTAAAAAAATGTGTTGGAGCTGATATTTTGATGATGACGCCGCGTCCGCCAATCGATGTCATTCCGCATTTGAAAAAATGTAAATTTATTTCTGTTTTGGCGACAGGGTTTGATGGAATAAATATTAAGCTTGCGAAAGAGAAGGGGATTCTGGTTAGCAATGTTCCGGCATATGCGACACATTCGGTTGTTGAACATATTTTTGCGCTTATATTAGGACTTTCTCGTAATATTAAAAGTTCTGAAAAAATAGTTCGAAATGGAAAATGGAATACTGAATTAATGGTTGTTTCCATGGGTTTGCACGGCAGAACTCTTGGCGTTTTTGGATTTGGCAAAATTGGGCAAATGGTTGCTGATATCGCAAAAACCTTTGGTATGCGAGTTATTGCTTATACGAAAAATGTGAAGAATGTTGCGCAGGACATAGATTTTGTTAGTTTTGATAAATTTCTTGCAGATAGCGATGTCATTGTTTTGGCATCTCCTTTAAATCAGGAAACGTATCATAAATTTGGTGAAAAAGAATTTGCCGCAATGAAAAAACAACCGATTTTTATAAACACTGCTCGTGGCGCTATTGTTGACGAGAAAGCCTTAATCAAGGCTTTAAAAAATAAATGGATTTTTGGAGCTGGTCTTGATGTTTTTGAAAAAGAGCCTGTTGAAAGATCTCCGTTTGCGAAATTTGATAATGTGATTTTGAGTCCGCACGTTGCTTGGGGTTCGGATACAGCTGCTTTTAATTTGGTTGATGTGGCGATTGATAATATTGAGGCATTTTTGAATGGTGCACCAAAAAATATTGTGAATTTTTAAAACTAATATAAAATAGGGTTTAGTTCTCACTTATTCGCCGGGGTGGTGGAATGGCAGACACGAGAGACTTAAAATCTCTTACTTCGTAAGAGGTGTGCGGGTTCAAGTCCCGCCCCCGGCACCACAGAGCAATAGCGAAGCGATTGCTCTTTTTATATTATTTGCCAAAAATACCACTTTAAAGTAAAACATACTTTCTATTTGCGTCCACCGTAATAATTTGACGAAAGTCTTTAGGTTTGATAAATTTATATGATTTGAAAAAATCAAAAACAAAAAGAAAAACAAAGTTCATTAAAAAGTAAGGGTTAAAAAATAATAAGTAAAGGAA